>Ga0310697_10000392_pt1 | contig 60951 bp, 102 predicted proteins | sample 172DNAGHGlowgp2_FD_203883 | JGI IMG/M metagenome (GOLD analysis project Ga0310697, IMG submission 203883) | Sheep rumen microbial communities from Palmerston North, Manawatu-Wanganui, New Zealand - 1728 DNA GHGlow gp2 (v2) (version 2) | ecosystem: Host-associated > Mammals > Digestive system >...
AACTCAGGAATCCCAATACTTTTAGTTATCAAACTTTATCTTTTGGTATTCAAAAAGAGCCTACAGGAGGAGGTTTCTATGTAATAGGTAACCCTCAAGGTAGAGTATATCCTGCAATAGATGAAACAAATCTTGTGGGAACAGCTTATGTATTAGTAAAAGCAGCTAATGGTAATTTCATACCAGCAAAACTTACAGGAGCTTTCCTTAACGATTTGGATTAGAGCAGTTCTTTAATAGGTAAGTTTGAAGAGGTATTTGATAAACTTACCAATGCCGACTTTAACACTAGGTTGGAAGCTTTAAAGAAAGCAAAAAGAATGTTAATGTTTACTGGAGGAAACTCTATCTCAATAGGTGACGAAAACAACCCTACAGTAAAAATAAAATACAATGATATAGTTATATTTGAAGGCCAAGCAGGATAGATTGATTATTCAAAATTCAGAGAAGCCATAGATAAGGCTAATTTCAGTGTCAACATAGCAGCGGAAGTATTAGCCGATCCTTATTTAATAGAAGAATGGGATAAAGCAGGAGCTTTTCTTATTGATATAGCAAAACTAGGTACTTCAAGTGCAACTTACTCAGTGTATAAGCCTGTAAGGGAAGGTGAAGAAATAAATAAAGTAAAACCTGCTGCTCCTCAGGGTTCCACTAGTACTGAATATCAAAGGAAACTTACTGAGTCTGTGTTAATTGAAGGTATTACATATAGATTTGACCCTGTAGATAATAAATTCCATAAAGATGGAACCAACGAAGTGATTGACCCTAATTCTGAACTTGGAAAATCTTGTGAATATAATAGAATTACTAAAAATATGACACCTTTGGAAACTGCTAAAACACAAAGTGGAGCAACAAAAAGTTTCTATTTAATAAATTCAGACAAGGATAATCCAGTTGTAGTTTCTATAGACTCTAGAGGTAATGCCCAATTATTAAATAATCCTAAGGCTTATCTTGAACAATATGATTTAAGATAGAAAAAAGCAAAGGCTGAACAAGAGGCAAAGCGTATACAAGAGGAATTAGAAAAATTAAAAGATGAAGCTGAATTTAAAAATGTAGCGGATGAAATAGAATTTCCTTCAGAAGAGAAGATACATAAACAAATGGAAGGAGATTTTTCTGAGGAAGAACCTACTAAACCTGCTAGTACTCAACCAACTACACCTTAGGCTCCAGTTGTAGATATTAATCATGCATCAAATATGTCATTACAAGACTTGCAAAATACAAATAATTCTAGTATTTTTGCACAAGTTTTGAATGATGATTCTATGTTTGATAGATTAGCTGACATAGTGGTAAATAAAGGTTGGGTAAAACAAGATAAAATAGATGATTTAACTGACTAGGAATTAAAAGATTTATTACAAAAGCACGGAGTGCCTATGTATGCAGATAATGTAGAATCTTGGTTAAATAATATAGAAGAATGTAAATAATAAATAATTTATAATATATGAGTTGTGTAAATAAAGCATCTTAGCAATTTAAGGACTGTTGTAAAAGACTTGATTTAAGTGAACAACAACTTGAACAAATAGTATATGATTATACCAATCAGTAGGGAAATGAAAATACTTTCCCTACTGATACCTATATAGAGCAATAGCTTAGAGGAATTCCTACCTCAGAATTGTCTGATTCCCAAAGAGAACTTTATAAATTAAAGTATGAAGAAGTCCAGCCTTTGGATACCTTTGAATAGGCACAACAAAGAGTATTGGAACTACAACAATATTATCCAGATGATAGAATAAAAATCATACAAAAAAACAATGGTAAATATCAAGTTATAGTAAATACTGACTATTCTCAAGAAGAAGCTGAATAGGAGATTAGGCAAATAAAGAAAGAAGCTATTGCTAATGGCACTTTCATGAAAGCCCCTAATGGTAATCCTACTAATCTTACTGAAAGACAATGGTTACAAGTTAGAACTAAAGCTTTTAAAGATTGGTTTGGTGATTGGATTAATAACCCACAAAACGCTTCTAAAGTAGTAGATGAGAATAGTGAGCCTTTGGTGGTGTATCATGGAAGTCCAAACCAATTCAATCAATTTATTACAGAAAGAGAATACTTAGTTGAGGATTTTTATGGCTATTTTACAGAAAGATAGACTGGTGCTTTCTTTACATCAGACAAAGAATATGCTGAAGTTTATGGGGCAAATATCTATCCTGTATTTTTGAATGTTAAGAATCCTTTAGGAGATTTTACTAATCCAATAGAAAATTTACACAACAATGCAGTTACAAGACTTTTCAAAATAGATGAAACTTGGGAAGGAGGAACTAAGGATGGAATTATAGGAAAAGACGCTCGTACTTTTGAAGATACCAAATCTAGAGGATTTGAAATTGTTATTAGAAGACCAAATCAAGTTAAATCAGCTATTGATAATGTAGGTACTTTTAGTAGAGAGAGTAATAATATATATCAGAATAGAGAAATTACAATTCCACAAGTAGCACAAACCCTTATAAACAATGGTTTGGAATCTTTAAGAAGTCTTGGAGTAGTTCATAGATATAATGATAGTATAGAAGCACAAGATATAAAAGCCACTGTAAAAGATAAAAAAGAAAGAAAGAAAAAACTTGATGCTTTAAGAAGAAAAAATAAAGACTATATAAGTTATTACATTAGCAAACATACTGGCCCAATGACACAAATTCAAAAGGAAGGAATGTCAAAGGAGTTGGAAGATTATTTATCTGATACAGAACAGTATATTATAGAGTATTTATCAAGATATAATATTCCAGAATCAGCAATATAGTTTGAAGAAACTAAAAACGCTATAAGAATAAACATTGATAAAAATAAAGTATAGGAATAGTTAAATAGTCTAAACGATAAGATAGCAAAAAATTATGCAGATGCTAATTTTGATACAGCTTTTGAAAATAAGGCAGAAGCGAATAATGTAAGAAAGATACTTGCTTATCTATCAGAAAAAACTGGCTTAAACTATGAATTTATATCTTTTAAAGATGCAAAAAAAATAAATAAAGGTATTGATTCAAATACCAACGCTTTTGTAAAAAACAATAAAGTTTATTTTATATAGGGAAAACGTTTAAATACAGATATTGCAGCAGAAGAAATGTTACACCCGTTTGTTGCATCAATAAAGATATTAAATAAAAAAGCATTCGATTCTTTACTTGCCGATGCTACAAAAGCTTTTCCCAAACTTAAACTTGAAATAGATATTACTTATACACAAAACAAAGACGAAGAGTTAGTAACTTAGGCTTTATCAAGAGCTTTTAGAGAAGATAAAACGGATTATCCAGAAGGGCATCCTATAAAAGATTTAATTCGACATTTTTTTGAATGGGCAAAAGAAATGTTTGCTGGATTATTTTGGAATGGTGGACTTCCTGAGACCATAACTGCTGATATGTTTCAAAATAATCTAACAATTATAGATTTAGCTCAGATAATAAATTCTGAATTAAAACTTAATAGTGGTTATATTGAAGGTGTTAGAGAAAATAAAGAGGCACAAACAGAAGAGTTTTATACAAAGCAATCTGTAGATGAATATGTAAATGACTTAATAGCTGTTGATAATATAAAAAGAGAAGATATTAAAGTAGAACATTTTCCAGAAACAGAAGATACTGATGAATATTGGGTTGTAAGTTATACACCACAATAGCCTATTGAACAATCTATTCAATTAACAAACTCAAATACTACTAACTTTGTAAACCACAGTGGAGGAGCCATAGGAAGTGACTCTTACTGGGGAGAGATAGGAGAATAGTATGGTGTAAAATCCAACCACTATTATCATGGATAGAAAACACCAATGGGAAATATTGAAATTTCTGAGGAAGAATTTGAAGAAGGGAAACAACGTGTCTTAAAAGCCAATGAAACTCTCAATAGAAAACCAAATTCCTATATGGATTTACTTGCCAGAAATTGGATGCAAGTAAAGAATGCAGATGCTATATTTGCTATAGGACACTTAAGCAAAGGAATTGTTAATGGAGGTACTGGATGGGCTGTTCAAATGGCTATTGATGCAGGTAAGCCTGTATATGTATTTGACCAAGAGAGAAACCAATGGTATAAAAATATAAATGGAGTTTGGTCAGAAAGTGATGTTCCTACTCTTACACCTAATTTTGCAGGTATTGGTACAAGACAATTAAACGACCTAGGAAAAGAAGCTATTAGAGAAGTTTATAGAAAGACATTTGAAGAACAATCTAATTCTCAACAAACTCCTTAGGAGCAACAACCACAACAACAAGAAGAACAAAATCAAGAACCTACTTATGAAGAAAGATAGCTTGCTGTTTCTGAACAAGTATCTAACCTTATAAATAATAATAGAGGTCTTAAAGCAACTGAATTAAGACAATTATCAGAGTAGATGGTATATTGGATGAGTGAATTTATATCAGATTGTTAGGATAATCCTGAGTTAGTATTTCAAGTTTTAAAAATAACTGATTACTCTAATAGTGATATAGAGAAAATATCTCTTATGTCTAGAAAATCCATAGTTTAGACAATAGGAGTTGAGAATATGTTTAATCTTTGCAAGAGTTGGGTGCTCACTCCAGACCCTGATAGAACAGGTAAAGGAAATGCAAATATAAATACTCATAGACTAAAACTTTAGGCAGATTTATTAAAGAAAAATTTCCAAGGTTTAATGCAATTCTCGACTAGTGTGTGGTCTACTCTTGAAGATTTCTCAATAGGTCTTACTGAAACTGGCTATAATACATTGGAAACATCTAATCCTGATGCTTTCTTAGATGAAGAATAGATTAAAGAAAGAGATAAACAAGCTGATGGAGAATCAACTTAGGAGTCTTGGCAGGTAGAATCTAATACAATAGACGCTTTGACTACTGCAACACAGTTAGTTAAAAGAGAATTATTACATTGTTATCTTTATGAAAACACTGGAGAAGTTGATGACTAGGGTAAACCTATAAAGAGAATAAAGACAAATAAGTTTGGAATAAACGAAAGATTAAATCCTAGAGAAGCCATAAACGCTATTATCAAATGGGTATAGGGTTGTTGGGACTTAAACTCTATGGTAGCTGCACTTAAAGAACATCAAGATAAGAATCCTTGGGTGGAACAATTGGTTAACAAGTTAAGTGATATTACTGGAAATGAATCAGACTTCCAAAGTCAGTTCTTTAGTTGTATGTGTAGGTCATTCCAATTATATGGAGTAGTGAATGAAAACAATAAGCATGAATTGTACTAGCATTCCATAAATAAGAACCCAATGTTATAGATGGCCTTCAATGGAATCAAGGATTTATATAAAGTAGGGGAACATCCTCTATTGAAACTTGATGGAATTGATAGAAAGGCATTTAAGGAATTTCATGAAGATATTGAACAGCTAATTAACTTCAGTAAAAATAAATATAGTGAAATAGAGAATATAGATGAACTAAATACTCTTATAAGTCATGTCTATATGCTATTAGGCTACTATGACGCTACACCTGAAGTTGTAGGAGCTGCAATGTCAGATATGACCTTTAAGACTTTAGTGCAAAACCTTTAGACATTAAGGACCTATTTAGATAATGAAAAATTAAATAAATAGTATAATCCTTTTGACTTTAATGCTAATAACAGTATAATCTCTACTTTACAAAATATTCTCAAGCCTATAACATATATAATGGATGACTATGCTGTAACCCAATTCTTTGAAAGTGGTAATATGAGGCAATCAAATGTCATTCCTTCGTTTATGACCAAGCTTTTCTCAAAGATGCAACTTCCTTAGAAGGAGTTTGAAGAGTTTGTTGAGAAAGAGTATGGACAATTTGATTGGTTCTATGATAAGAAACTCAAGAAATATAAGAATGAATGGTTAAGCAGGCTAGTTAGAATGCCTGAAGAGGAAAGAAAGAAATTATTTGAACATAAAGTTCAATTGAGTTTCAATAAAAAACAATATATGAGAGGAATGACAGATTCTGAGTATGCAGTTTCTGTTATATCTGAATATTTTACTGCTGGTAAATAGACAGCTTGGTATAAAGTGCCTATTATGAGTAACAAGCCTACTTCTGAATTTATAAAGTTCATTAAATACGATGACTCTGACTATAAAGACAGAATAGTAGTAGGAATGTAGCATATATTTGTATAGGAATTAGGTAGAATACAAACTATCATCAAGAGACAAAATGCAGGTATAAATAAGTCTGACCCAAGATTTATAAAGAATTTTGATAAGAATGGTGCTAAGTTTTGTTTCCTTGATTTCCTTAATCCTTTCTTAAATGAAAATAAAAATACAGAATTAGGACGGCTACTTAATATAAAGATAAATGGTACTAGAGAGTTAAACACTGAAGAAAATGCCAGATTAAACAACCTTGTTAAACAAGAGATTAGAAATTCAATGGAAGCAAGAGTCCAGCAGATAATGGAATCTTGGAGACAACAAGGTATTCTTACAGCTGTTTCATAGATACAAGGATTTGAAAGAAAGCCTGAAAAAACTGAAGGTAATTGGGAATCTGCTGCAAACAACGCAAAGATAGAAAACTTTATTTGGAATGATACCTTTGCAGCTATGGAAATTCTTTAGCTTACCATCACTGATGTTGCACAGTATAAGGATGCTGAGGATTTGCAAAAGAGATTGGCCCAAATTCATGCCCCTGGTGTAAGAGGAAATATCCAAGCTAGGGATTATTTTGGAAATCAAGTTAGTGATGGTACTCATAGAGCAGTATATCTTACAGACTTTGATGATTTTATCTCCAATGTTATTGATAATGTCACTAAAGTTTTTGATAAAAAGATTGCAGAAGCTCCTGAAAATTAGAAAGCCCAATGGAGAGCATTAAAGGAAGACCTTGTTGGTGAAAATGGAGCATACAGACAAATAAATGTAGCAGATGCTTAGGCTTATGCTTGTCCTACTTCTTATAGAAAGAAAGCTTATATGTTTGGAAAATGGAGTAGAGAGAAAGAAAGAATGTATCAATAGCTTATGTCTGGACAATATGATTTTTCTACTCTCAAACAAGCTTTTGGAGAACCTTTAAAGCCTTTCTTATATTCTTATGAAGAAGTAGATGCTGGAGTTGAAAATTCTCCAATAGAAACCTTTAAGATTGGTGTACAAAACAAGGATTCTGAATATCTTCTTATAATGGCAGATGCTCTTACCAGAAATGAAGATACTGGTATCCCTAATATCTTAAGAGCTATATATGATGTTATGGAAGAAAGCCACAAAGTTAAGAATGAAAATGGAAGATATATTGCTGCTACTGATGGTATTGATGATATCCAATTTGAATCTACCGTTAAGGCAGGACTTTATGGAAGAATCAACTTAAAGCAATTCTCTACAGACCCACAAGGTGAAGCTAATGCCAAGAATGAATTAAGAAGTAAAATCTTTGATGGTTAGGGAGGTTATAATAGTACTTACATACATGAAACAAGATATGAAGATTATTGCATATAGCAAGAAGTTCCTGAACACTTTAAAGACCACTCTCAAGCACATGGTTCTCAAATAAGATATATTATTCCTTCAGATTTACCATTAACTAATGCTAACAATGAAACTGTTGTTTATTCTTATTTTGACCCAGCTACAGGTACTGAAAGAAAATTAGATGCAAAACAATTTAAGGCAGAATATGAAAACCATTGTGCCACTAATATTCAAGAGAGTCTTGATTAGTTAAAGGAAGAATTTGGTCTAGTTACTCCTGATGGACAAATTAGTTTTGACAGAAGGCAAATGAATCAAACTCTCTCTGAAATATTAAAGAGAGAAATTCTTTCATCCCCAAGATATGGAATTGATATGTTATTAGCCTGTAGTCTAAATGCTGATGGAGAATTTAATATTCCTTTAGGAGACCCAATTTAGAGTAGAAGAATTGAACAACTTATAAATTCAATCATTAAGAATAGAATAAATAAGCAAAAGATAGCAGGAGGTCCTGTTGTTCAAGTTACCACATTTGGAACTTCCAGAGATTTAAATATCAGGTTTAAAAGTAATAAGGGAGGACTTCTTATGACTAGAAAAGAATTTGAAAAGTCAAAAGAGAGTGGTACCTATGAAGAATATATTGAAAAGTATCAAGATGGAATAGCATACTATGAAATATACGCTCCTATGTATACAAATGAGTTATTCCAATAGTTTGCTGATAGAGACGGTAATATAGATATAAAGAGAATAGAAAAGGAAAATCCTGAATTATTAAAGATTATAGGCTATAGAATTCCTACCGAGGATAAATATAGTTGCTTCCCTGCAAAGATTGTTGGATTCCTTCCTAGAGAAGCAGGTGATGCTGTAATGCTTCCTGCTGATATTACAGCAATTACAGGTTCTGACTTTGATGTGGATAAGATGTACCTTATGAGAAAAGAATTTAAGGAAGAGAAGAAATCTAAGGAAGAAATAACAAAGGAGTTAGAAGATATGCTTCTCGAAGGACTGACTGGAAAGGCAAAAAAAGATTTTTAGGAGGCCATTAAGAGGTTTATGGATTAGAGTGAAGGAAAAAGAGATACTTCTAATGACTTTAGTAATCCTATAGTGAAAGCCTACGCTAATATGAGCAAAAAGAGATTTGTAGAATACACCGAAGGAAGATAGTATCATAACAATATGATTATAGATATGTCTTACTCTGTTCTTACAAATAAAGAAATTGCTTATCAAGTGTTAAATCCTGGAGGCTTTGATTAGTAGAAGAGAATGGGTTATGCAATAGCTGCATATAAAGACCCAGAGGTAAGGAGTAAGTATTCTTTTGAACAGCTGATGGAAATGCCTATAGATAAAGGTGAAGTAAATTTAAAATCACTCTGTTATAGAAATAAGAATCTTGCTTTCTTTGATACTCAAGTACAATTCTATAAACAAAATAGTGCTGCTGGAATGATTTTAGGTATGTTTGCAGTATAGAAGATAGCACATGCAGTATTAGAAAGTGATGGATTTGGAATTGACTTAGGAAAAGTGTTTATTGACAAGAATACCAATGAACAAATTCCTTTCGGTTTCTGTGGAATACCTTTTTAGGGAATAGTTGAAGTAGATAAGAGATTTGATGCAAATAACCAATTAATAGGAAAGACTCTTGGTAGTTTGGTAGCTTCAGCAGCAGATGCTGTTAAAGACCCAGTATTAAATCTTAATAATATAAACAACCAAACGGCAAATGTTTTGACAACAATGCTTAGATTAGGTATAGTATATGAAGATGCTGCATTACTATTATCTTAGCCTGCAATAACAAAAATTCTGTAGGAACATTCAAAGAGAATGGTAAATAAGGAATTTATAAGTTTAAATGCTCTTATTAAATCAAGAATGTAGGAATTAGATGATAAATACTATATGTCTGAAAGTGAAAAGGTTCAATCAGAACCTTTAAGTAGAGAAGATTTAATAAGAGGTTTCTCCGAAGAAGATACTATTGAAGCAGAGAAATTAGAATGGAAAGTATTAAATGCTTACTTGAAGTTTGACCAAATGAGTCAGATAATAAAGGGATTAACTAATGCAACAAGATACAACTCAGTATCTAATGCTGTTGGTCCTTTGATTATAGACAATCTAATAATGGAATATAAAGCTAGTAAATTCTCAGATGCTATTACTTATAATGGAGTTGAAGCAAAGAGTATAAATAGTGTATTTAATATCCATCCAATATTAGATAAATTCTCTTAGGCTACTGTAATAGCTAGAAGATTACTTGGGGAAATGCCTGCTTATAGTTCTGACTTTAGAATTTTAGTAAATAACTCTGGAGACTATACACTAAGTAAAATAATGGGAGATAGAAAGTTGTTTAGTAAACTAAGTGACTTTTATCAGTCTTATTTACTTGTATAGGCTGGGTTTATTAATCCTAAAGAAAGAGAATACTATATCGATAAGTTCCCAATAGAGTTTATGAAAGCTAAAGAAAACTACTCTGATAATCCTTTTGTGTAGGCTATAAGACTATCTACAGGAACTTTTGGAGGAAAGACTAAAGGAATCCTTACTTTAGATAGTGTAGGAATGGAACAAATGCAAAAAGACAAGTTAAGCAGTGGTTGGGCTGATTTATATAAAGAAAATCCTGAATTAGCTAAGAAGTTATTTATTTATAATTTCTTCAAAGGTGGTTTAGGATTTAGTCCAAAGACCTTTATGAATTTGGTTCCTATTAGTATGAAAGAATCCATTGAAAACAATGGAATAAAATATGTAGATGTATTTAGACATATTCCTTCTTTAGGGAATTATTCAATGATTTTTGACTAGTTTGTTGGAAATAATGTAGGAGACTTTAAGTTAGTTCCTCAAAGAAATCCTTATTCAGAACATCAAAACATATAGGGTAATAGAATAATAATAACTACCAAATTTGAAAACTATGAATTAGATTATTTTAAAGTAAAAGGATTTAATAACGTTTATAGAATATTCAAATTATAGTAGGTTGATCCTATTACTAAGAGAAAAGTATTTGTTGAGATACCTGTATTAGGTAATCAAGGAGAGTTCTTTGATGTGAGTGCTACACCAATAAACAAGTCAAATGTAACAAATACTAATACATTAGAAGAGGAAGGGTTTGAACCATTAGATGAAGAAATTGTGACAGAAGAAGGATATGACCCTTATTATACTAAGATTGCTATAGATATCATTAAGAATGAAAAAGGCTTAAAAGATACAAAAGAAGCTTATGAAACCTTGAAGAGTAGTAGAAAAACACAAGAAGGTTTATCTGAGCAAGAAGCTGAGCAAAGAAAAGCAAAAATACGAGAAACTGTCATGAACTCTCTTAGGAGAAGAAATATAACATTTAATGAGGAAGAATTAAATAAAATAACTAACGAATTTTGTTAATTAATATGAGTAAAAAAGATTGTATATTAGTACCTTAGGTTAATGGAGAACCTAGTGCTTTGTATCAAGATTTATTAAACCTTGTTGGAGATAGGTTAGTAACTAATTACCTATATGCTGCCTATCTCCAAAAAGGCGTATAGGAAGCAATGTCTAACAATGGGTTTGAATTAAATGCATAGGAGCAACATAGTGCAAAAGATGTATTTGATTTCTTGGAAGGAAAAGAAATGATAGAGGCAATAAACAAAAGTCTTCCTATAAATAAAGATGCAGAAAGAATAAAAGCAAAAGATAAATTAGGTAGATTTATAGACTATATCAATCCTTTAGAAGCTTATGAAATTGCTAAAAACTATAATAATAGCAACAGAGGAAGACTAGCTTATGTAGTGTAGGATGGAAATGTCTTTCATATAATTCTCCAATAGAGAGATTCCAGAACACAACATCATATCTCAGACATGAATAACTAGAGAATGTTATGGGATGAGTTGTTTTAGTAGTTTAATGCCAAAGAAATTGATTTGAATAATTTACTTGCAATAAATCCAAGTGTTATTAATCCTGCTAACATAATGAATTTCTTAAAGTCTACTGTAAGACTGGCTAACACATAGAAGAAAAACCTGTCAGAATAGTAGGTTAGAATAATGCTTGAAATGAATAAAACTTTACCAGAAGTACAAAATGCATTACAAAGATGGGAAAGCTTAGATTAGACAGTAACTGAATTGATGAATATGATACATTCTGATAATTATTCTTCCTTTGGTTTTACATTACTACATAAAATGTAGAGTAATACTAGTCAAATAGCATAGCAAACTTTAACTTTTTTAGATAATAAATAGAAGGATTTCAAGAAGGATAATTATGAATTAAATCTTACTAATACCATTAAAGAACTTTAGAAGGAATACGGTATAAACAACACTTCTATTGTTAAAGTTGGTAAGAAAATAGAATCATTGTCTGATGCTGCATTAGAAGCTATAGCTGGACTTGAAAGGTAGTTAAGAAATGAATAGGAGAAAAGGAAATAGAACAAAACAACCGAAAAACTAATAACTAAGAATATATATCAGCTTATAGATGACCTATAGGGAGATTTAACTGGATATAAATATTATCGTAGTATGCTTGATTACTTCAGTCAAGCTACCAATTATTTAAATTCAGTAAATAAAATGTTGGAGAATCTAAAAGAATTTCCACAAGATGGAACAATGGCTGATTATATAAAAGCTAGAGCAGAAGCTTTAATGATTGCAAAGAATCTAAGGGACTGTTACTATGATGTTGTTAAATCAATAGCTTATATTGAAGATTTAGGCATGGATGAATATATGCCATAGGATTGTAAGGAAAATCTTCAAAAGACTGCTAAAGAGTTATTGGAATTGTTTGACAGGCAAGAAGGAGTACTTAGAGATATACAAGAAGATGCTGTAACTGATTAGTGTATTGAAGTCCTTGGAGAAGACCCTTATGGAGTAGAATCTATAGCTAATATAGTCAATATGTCAAGTGCAGATGTTAACCTATTAGATAAATTATATTCTATAGGAAGAGCTAATAATCCTTTAGTAGGAGTATTAGGACAAATAATACAAGATGCCCAAGAATAGAGAAATGAAAGATTTTCTGATGTTTCAAGGAGAATAGATGCTGCTACCAAGAAATTATATAAAGCAGGATACAATTCTACTTTTATGTATGGAGAAGATGGTAGAATAATAAGTGATATAGATTGGGAAAGATATTATAAAAGCAGAGCTTTATATGTTGCAGATTTGAAAAAATAGGGTATAAGAGGTTTTAATTTACAAGAAGCAATATTAAAGTGGGAAGATGAAAATTTAGAAGAGGATAATGTTTATGGTACACAACAAAGAATTCCTAATTAGAAGTTTAGAGTAAGTGCTGAAAATTCTCCATTAAGTAATTTATCAACAGCATAGAAAGAGTATTATGATACAATGATGCACATTTATGGAGAACTTCAAAGTATGATTCCTGAAAGATTTCAAGATATTTATAGACCTCCTTATGTAAGAAAATCTTGGATGTCCATTATAACAGATACTATAAATGGAAGACATTCTTTAAAAGAAGGTATAAATCTTTTACTTAATAGAATGAAATTTTGGGAAAATAAAGTAGATGATTCTGAATATGGCCAAGTAGAAGTTGGAGGTAATATAATAGCTCCTACAAAAGGAAAGTTTGATGATACTAAAAAGAAAGTAATTCCAATATTCTATATCTCAAAACTTGAAGATATGAATGATTTGGAATTGAATTTCTCAATGGCAGTCCAAAGATTTGCATCTACTGCTTGTAATTACTCTTGCTTAAGTGAAGTGTAGGATGTAGTAGAAATGATTAGTGACTATATCTCAACATAGAGTGTATTAGCTCCAAGCGATAGAGACTGGAAAGTAAAAGCTGGAGACTATATAAGGAAGTCCGAATTTGCTTTAATGAAACTTATAAGAAAATCTTCTTAGGAGAATGGTACTGCTGAGTTGGTACAATCATATGTTGATGCACAAATGTATGGAATCAAGTCTAAAGATGACCCAAGAGTTACAAAATTAGTAAACACTCTTATTGGTTATAACTCAATGCAAGCCCTTACAGTCAATATAGTTGGTGGAGTTTCAAATACATTAGTTGGTGAATGGCAAATGATGATTGAAGCTGGTGCTGGAGAATATTATAACTTTAAAGACTATGGAGTAGCTAAAGCTAGAATTTTCTAGGGTATGGCAGGTGACGCTATGGACTTAATTACTATGAATATAAATAGTAAAGCAGGTTTACTTGCTGACTTTTTTGACCCTATGTAGGAAACTTTTAGTGATGGATCAAGAAGGAGATATTACAAATCACCGTTTAGACAAATATTTGGAGGATTTGATACATAGCTTGTATATAGTACTGGTGAAAAACTAATACACTATACAAATATGTATGCTGTATTAGAGCATGAGAAAGTTATATACAATGGAAAAGAAGTATCTTTATTTAGTGTTTTGGAAAAATCAAAAGATGAAAATGGTGTTCCGCAATTAAAAGTTAAAGATGGAGCTAAAACCCTAGAAGGCAATGAAATAGACATTGAGTATTTAAGAAGTATAAAGAGAAGAATAAAAGAAGTCAATCAACAAACTCATGGAGCAATGAATGCTGAAGATAAAGGCGTTCTCTCCCAGAGAATGTTAGGTAGATTAGTATTAAACTTTAGATAGTGGATGATAGAACATTATTCCAGAAGATATAGAGGTTTATTTAGTGGAAAAACTCATTATGAGAATGCAGGAAGAGATGTAAGTCTTACTCAATTCTACCATGAAATAAAAGTAAAAGTAAACGGTAAAACAGTAGATTTATATGATGCTTTTGATAAAGAATACTCTGAAGAAGACAATAGCACTTTCATATTAAAACTAAAAGATAATGTAACAACTAAGGATGGAAGACCAGTAACTGAAGAATGGGTAGACAAACAAATGGAGAAGTGGAAGAGAGAAGCTGGAAATAAAGAAGGTTATTATACAACATTTTTCCATTTCACAAGACAATTCCTTAGAGACTTTTTACATCATAGACAAGATATAGTAATGCATTGGAATGAAATGACTTCTTCACAAAGACACAACGTTAAGAGGGCAGAAATGGAAATACTTATGTTCTTTGCTTTAGTAGGAGTATCTAGACTATTAGGAAGTTATAAAGACCATGATGATGATTATTGGAGAAGATTTTGGATACTACAAACAAAGAGACTATTAGTGGATGTAAAGAGTAGTTTAATTGTAATGCCCATATCTATGGCTGAGAGTTTTCTTACAATTTTAAATGGGCCTATTCCAGCTGCTTCTACATTTGTTAATCTATTCTATCCTATTACTGGATTATTCTCTTCTGATATTCATGAAACTTATCAAAGAGGAAGATATAAGGGTAAAAACAAATACGTTGTTAACTCTTTAAGATATACTGTTCCATTTTATAGACAAATAGATAATCTTATTCATATTGGTGATGAAGATAATTTATTTAAAGTATATGAATCTAAACGAGGAACTAGATACAATTAATTATAAAATAAAAAATAAAGGAGGGGAGGTACTTTTTAGTACTTCCCCTCTTTGTTTAATTACAAATCTCGCTAATCAGGATAATATTCCTTCATATAGCATCTATAACATAGACTACCAGTATCATTACTATCTTCTATTTCTCTACCACAATACTCACAATGTTTTACTTTTTCTTCCATATTCTTATAAATTTATTCTGGACAGAACTCAATTTCTTCTTGTTTCCAATCACTACATTGTTCTATAAGATCTTTTACAACCTTTAATTCCTTTTGCTCTGATTTAGTTAGGTTTCTACAATTAGAAAGGTCTATTAATTGTTGTAATCTTACTTCTTCTAAATAAGCCTTTACTGCAATAATAGTTTCAATTGCAGTGCATCCTTGTTTCTTATATTCATCTTTCCAATCAGTATCAGATGTATCACAGCTTTTACAATAACCCTCTTCATCATAATCTGCTTCAAGATTATAATTAGTGGTGACTATTGTTACATCTTTACTTAATGTTTCTACTATAGTAACATTAAATTTCTCTTCAGGGTTTTCTACTTGGTTGTATGGTGCGTTCATATCATACTCTGCGCCTGGTGGAAAATATCCGCTCTCTATCATAACTTTTCTACTCCTGTTATTTTTATTTTATTAGACACTATTTCTCCAAAATTAGATAAAAATATTTTACTTCCTTTTGGTATAATACATTCAGCTATACCATTACATTTTCCAATGTACTTCAATATTAAATTCAGAGTTTACTCTTAATATTTTTTTCATATTAAATAACCTTAAATCTCTTGACCATGTGACAAAATAGTATTTGGTTAAATCAAACTCTTGATTTAATTCGTCAACAGTAATTAAGTAAGGATATGGTTCAATAAAACTAATATCGTGAATAGTAATAATTACATATTCTCCACACTGTTTAATAAATACATGAAGTCCTTTTAAATTTTGATATAATTCTTCTTCATTACCTTTCATCATCCCAAGATAATGTTTATTGCCAGTATGAATACAATGACCAAAATCGTTACTAGTTATTAACTTTAATTCATCTGGTATTGTTATAGTTGAATCTATAAGTCCTCCATATTGTCCTTGTTTAACTTTATATGTTTTAAAATTTATATCCACAACTTTTATTATCTATAAAAATTATTTATCTTCACAGTTTTCTAACTTAGACAATCTTTCTTGAAGAGGAATTAAAAGGTCATTCTGAATCTTTTCAATTCTTTTCTCCAAAGCAAATTTTTCGTCATATCCAATATAATATTCAGTGTTTTTGCTTTTAAGGTCATCTTCCTCTAGAATAAAGCATTTCTTTGGTCCATAAATAGTAGCAAAATAACCACTTTTATTTCTGTATTCTTCATTATTTATCATAGGGTTTCTCCCAATGAATTGAATAATTTCATCTTCAAAGTCAGGAGTAATCATAGTAAAACAGTCTCCTACTTTAATGTCTTTAAGACTTGTTAATCTTTGTAATTCCATAATTTAAAAAATTGGCGGTAAAAACGATATAGTTCTAGTGGGGTCTATTATTGTATGAAATTGTAGTAATCGCCTATCTAAATCCATTTGGTTTTTTAATTGTGCCAAATGGTCTTCTATAGCAACTATTTCTAAGTTATTATTATAGACTTCTCTGCCACAATAAGCACATACTTTCTTATCTTCTTTATATTCAAATTTAACAGACCCACAAGATTTACATTGTGTTTCCATTATAACTTTAATTGTTTATCAATATAGTTAATAATCTTTCTTAAATCCCCTTGGATTTTCTCTCTTCCTGATATTGTTAATTTGCTATCTTCAATAGCAGCCACACTATCACATTCCATAGCAAGGGAGCTGAGTTTATTTCTCAGCCCCACTATCCGTTTGTGTCTTATCATCTTGTTTTGTTTCTACTTTTTTCATTACTTCACCTGCATATAGTAAAATATGCTCCATATGAGTTTTTGTGTCTTTTTTAAATTCATTAAGAACATCTTGAAATTTCTTTATCATTGGAAAGTCTTTTCCAAAGAATCCTTTCACACAGTCAAGAAAATCTTGATAATCTTCAATATTCTTGTTTGTTCTATTAAATACAACTTTCCATTCTTGCCAAATCCAATCTTTTGGAAACATAATTACTCCTATTTATTTTGATTTTAAGGAAATACATATAATATAACATATTGTTCACTATAGTCGTCTGGTAATCCTTCTGAAGTATAGCCACTTAATGGAGGTACTCCACATCCAAAAACTCCCATATTTATCATATTCCCTTTCCAAGTAGTAGTAAATACTCCTTCAACAGGATATACATCAATGTGGTCATTAGGAAATCCTGCACTTTTATCAATGCCTAAAAGACATTCTTTATCTTGAGGCATCTTTTGCAGTTCCTCTATAAGTTCTTTAGTTGTCATAGTTATTTCTTTTCAGATTTAACAGGCTTTCCAAAGTTCTTCAAGTTCTCAATAAACTTATTTCTAGGACCAATGAAGTAATAATCGCCTTCACAATTAATTCCCATAAGAAGAAGGTCTTTGTTTTCATAAGCCTCGTTTATATAAGACCTATATTGTTCCAAATATTCCTTGTATCTTTCATTTTCATTTAATAAGTGTGGATTAAGAAATAGATATAACTGAAGTACAGTATCTTTATCTTCCTCTTTAGTAAGTTTTACTCCAATTACATCATTATCTTCATATCCTCTCATTAAATCCCAAGCATTATCTTTTGCTACAATAAGGTCTTGGAATTTAAGTTTAAGTACTCCTTCAGCACTCTTTTCATACTTTTCACATTCCTCCTTGGTATTCCATAAATTACCATCAAAGGATTCATATTGATAAGTATAGTCTTTCCTAATTATTTCTTTTTTAATTTCTTTCATTTTAATAAAACTTTAATCAATTTTTTATTCGTTAATATCATAAACATGAGTGTTTGTATCTCTTGGCTCAGGTATAATCCTACACATAAAATTATAGTATTCTTCTGCCAAGTGTTCTATTTGTTCAATGATATCAGAATTTTTCCAAGCAAAGACGAGTTCTAACTTTTCATCAATTGTTCTTGACATATCTACATGAACTTCAAGGCCCACTCTATCTCTAAATGATTCAGGTATTCTATCAAAATATTCTGGATGAAGAGTCCAATCATATACTGAAATAATAATTTGATAAGCAGTTCTTCCTTCTTCCCATTGATTATCATCTCTATGAAATGATTTACCTATAACATAGTCTTCATGATGCCAGTGTTGAGCATATTTTCTATAACCTCTTTCAATTAGAGATTGTTCCAGTTTTTTGAATTCTTCTTTAATCATAGTTACACTTAATTAGTAGTTCCAAGATATTCTTTTACTGGCAACATAAATCATTTCTTCATCCTTATGATTTTTTGCAATATCTTTAGTTAGATGAATCTTTCCGTCAGTGATAAAATCACCATCATGAAAATATATATTAACCCATCCTTTATATAATATACTAAGTTTCATATTTACTTTATTTCGTTTTACTCTTTATAGCTTTTACAGCCTCTCTTGGAGTATAAAACAATTCATCTGTTTTAATTGGAATAAAATCTCCTTTATCAGAGGTTTTCCTATTTTCAAAACAAATTCCTTCCCAAAGGTATCCAAGATAACCATTATCATCTGTTACTACAGGATGAGCAGTAAAGAAAGGTTTATACATATTATTTTAATATTTTTCAATCCAATACCATTTAATCATTTTTCTATTGAAATGATTTAATCCATAAGCTTTTATTTTACCTATACATTGTATATTAACTTTATCTGTAAACCATTTTTCTTTTGTTGATTTTACATTACAAACTTGGTCTTCTGATGGTTTTATAATTCTACCAGTATAGTTTATAGGCTTATATACATAAAATTCTTCTGAAGCAAAAGGATAATTTTCACATGTAATTGCATCAATGCATCCTATAATACTTGTAGAAAAGCATACTCTTTTAACTTTATTATCTTCAAAACCTTCTACAATACTTCTTGGAATTCTTGGTCTAAGTATAAACTTATTCAATTTTTCAGCTGAAAGATGATAATAATTCATAATTATTCATATTTATTGGATATTTCATTATTCCTTCCCATAATCAGTATTACGATACTTCTTTAAATCTTCTTGAAATTTCTCAGTATTAGCATATCCACAAGAATGCATAAACTCTGGGCAAAAACCTCTATACAAACATTCTGGTACAAGTTTATCTGCCAATACAGGGTCTATTTCTCTGATTTTCTCTACAACTTGTTTCCAAGCTTCACGGGTTTCTTTTGATGCACAAGAACATAATCTTTTTCTTGATATATTAATTAAAGCCTGAGCATTAGCCGACATACCCATATCATTCAAAGATCCTTGTGGGAGTTCGTCTCTGCTACAATCAAGTTCTCTACGGTCTTGTCTTTGTGAATGAACAAACTTTTCACATCCTTCATGGTGTCTTACAAGATGGGTTGTAATCCATTGCTGGATATTATTCCAAACCCAATCATATTCAAGTAGTCTTATTGGACTATGTTCTGCTAATAACATCTTTGCTTTCCAAGAATCGGAAGGCTCCTTGTCAATAGGAGCCTTGCCGATAGTTCTTCTAGCAGCATTTAATACACGATTCCAAGATGTTACTTGTTTTATGTATGTGATTACTGACATAGATTTTATTAGTTTAATTTAAATAATTCCTTAAACAGATTATGAGTATTAATATGGTCACCAATATACTCTGTAGGATGAGAAGTCTTTAATGCTTCAGTAATGTTATTATACAAATCAAAAGCAGTAAAGTCTTTATCAAACAAGTGCTTAAAGTTCTTACTAAATTGTAACTCTCTCTTAATTATTGACATTTGAGTTATAGTAAGCACTTCCTTCTTAAAGAATAACTCACCAAGAATATTATAAGTATCTTGAGGACTAATCTCAAAGTGTTTTAATTCATTCATTTGTCTTACAATATTCTCAAATACTGTCTGTAATACTGAAATACCTCCATTAATATTGGTTACAATATCTTCCTTTGTAGTACTAGTTTCTCCTAAGATAACTCCTTTATGGATTCTCTTATATTGGTAATCTCCTGCTATGCACCCATTGCTACAGATAAGGCAGCAGCTGCCTGCCACCACAGCAAAGCTCATAGTCTTATCATAGGAGTTTCTAAACATAAGTCTTTGTCCAAACTCTCCATCATCTGTACTAATATCATAAGAACCAATTACTCCTTTAACCAAGCCAGTGTTGGTATTAGTTGTTTTATAGCTCTCATTCTTTATAGTTAGTCCAAGATTTCTAAGTTTATCTTCTATTGTATCCATAATAAACTTGTTGGACACTGGAGTGTAAGTATCACTATCCCAAGGAATAGTGGGAGCATTATATACACTATCTCTATTGCTTAAATTAAATTGTTTTCTCATAGTTTTATTCTTCTGGATAAGGATTGTGGTCATCTGTTTTTGAATAACCATTATCAAATTTATTATCTTCTCTAATCCCTACTATATTCCAACTCGGAAATTGGGATTTTAGTATCGTTTCAGCATCTTCCACACAAGCTGCTTTGATTCTTTCTGTTCTTTTCAAACCTTCTTCAGGTTCTTCAATATTTATTAAGTAAGTCATAATGTTTTATTTTTCTTTATAATATAATAAGGTCGGATTATTCTTATGCACATCAACATTAGGATATGACTCTCCAAAATGTCTTAAATCGAAAGGCTTTGTAATTATATGAAAGCCATGTAGTGTAGGAACTGTTAGAATTACCTTATTTGTGTCAACAAAAGGTTGACAATAATCATTTATACATTCTATACATTCATTAACAAATTCCTTTTCTTTTGTATCAATATCTACAAGAAAAGTCTTATCACTGCTTTTACATCTTCCAACTGATGTTGAATATAAGTGTTTTACACCATGATAATTTTCTTGGCTTAAGTATTCAGCAAGAGTATTTAATACTTGAAATCCTACATCTTTATAGGTTTTCTTAGATATATGTATATAAGCTCTTGCATTAAAGAGTTCACATGAAGTGATTATTTCTTTCTTATGTTTTTCCAAATATTCAGAGTTTTCAACCATGTATTCCCTTATTACATGGTTGTTACTTCCTAAGTATGGATTCTCTTTGTTTCTTTGTATGATTTGAAGAAAATGGAACTCTCCTTCCTTACAAGGATGAGAGTCCATATATTCTTCAATTAACTGAAAGTTATTTACAGTCATTCCTCACCTCCTTCCAAACTTGGGATAGGCATCCAATGGGTGACATCATTTCCATTATTAAGCCATTCTCTTCTATGAAAAGTATAACAATCCATGAATGCTGTTCCTTCGTGTGTCATAATGAGAACCCAATCAGACCAACTTCTATTCCCTATATCCTTTTCTCATATTGGTGGCAACGCTTCCTCAACTGAAATCCATTGGTTCTGCAAGATAAAGGTTGCAACTTTTATTGCAGCATTATATGCTGCATTACTTTCTTTAATTTCGTATAAGTCATACATAGAACTTTCTTGACATGCTGCTTCCTTAATCCGTTTTTGTAGTATTTTGTTCATAATAGTCTATTTAGGTTCTTTATAATACATCCAATAAGCAACACCTGGAATGTTCCATCCATCATAGTCAACACATATATTCTTATCAACTATATGTCCAAAACATATTCTTATTGGTGTGCTAAGCTCTTTTCCATTAAGGGTATTGGTTAGAACAATTACTTCCTCATCCATAGGTGGTTGTTCTTTCTCTGCATCATGCCATCCTAATTGCTCGTCTTTCCATTGAGCCATGTCAAGTGCTGACATATAGCAGCAATAGTTTATATCACCAATCTCGCCAAATTCAGATTCTCTGTTATTTGCAACTTCTTGGGCTTTCTCTTTGTTTGTCATATCAAATCAAATTTTCAAGTGTGTATTTTAAGGCTGCTTCAACTGCCTTTTCATAAAATTCAAAGTAAATAGTTTTGCCTTCTTCTTGAGAAAATAGTCTGCCATTATCATATCCAACCCATCTAAATTGATTATTCTTTCCTGTTGTGTAGGTAAGAATATCAATATAGATATTATGCACTTCCCTCAGCCATTTGAGAGCAAGAGATTGTGAAGGACAATCAAGAAGTTCTCCATCACAAAATCCATACATAGTGTAGTCAACAAGCGAACCATTAAAATAAGCCTGTTTACAAGGTGTATCAAACCCTTTCTCTTTCAAGAGTTTAGCAATTTCAAAGCTGCAATAGTCTTCGGTAATTTGTTTCATAGTTCAATAGTTTTTACAATTCCACAAAGTTTTAATGCGTGTTGGAGTTTGTGGACATAATTAAAGTACCCTTTTATACTTGTTTGTTTTCCACTGCACATCTCTTTTGTTACATTCATTAAATTGGTTTCTTCATTAAAGAATATTGACTCAAAACCAAAATAATAGTTTTCATCGTTGGATTTGAAAAATTTATATCCACCATCATATTTCACAAACCCATTCTTTTCGAGGATTTCTGTGGTGAGAGGAATTGGACTTATTGAATCTTCAGATGCACCCATTGAACGACTTCCGTTATCAAATTCTACTGAAATTGAATTTTTAGAAAGTCCGATAATTTTGCATACCACCGCTTTGTTTTCATAATTTTGACGAGTTACAAAATCTCCAATCATTAGTTCGTTTGCCTTCATAGTTTCTCTCCTTTCTTTGGGCATTCTTTAATTTCTGCTATCCATTTGCCTTTGTATGGTTCATACTTACAACCAAATATTTTCTTGTCTCCCCACTTGTCTATCCACTTGATGAATTCACAGAATTCACATTGATAGTAGTTCATTTTTCATGTGATTTTTGAATTGTTCTACAAACTTTTCATTTTCAAAATAGATTCCATCGTCACGACAAATAAAATTCTCTAATTGAGTATCTTCAAGCCATTTACAAGCCTTCTCCATGAAGTCTTGCATGGCTTGGTCGTAACCTTGGACATAACCTTTAAATATAGAACCTGTATCCCAAAGATAATCATATTGCTTTACAATTTCCAATGCTTTTTGTTTTGCAATCTTGCTCATTGTTGTTCAGTTTTAACGATGATTATTTTTACTTTGTCGCCTGCTGATAGTCGTTCAACTCTATCGGCAGGCTTTTGTCTCTTCATCACATAAAAAATGCAATCAGCAAGTTCATCCTCGTCTTTTGGGATTCTGCCGAATTTTTCCCTCCACTCCTGTATATACTCCCACAAGTCACGAGTTTCTGTATCTTGTTCAACAGGCTTCTGCTTACCCTGCTTTTTAAGCCAAGCCCAAAACCTATTCTTTTGTTCCAAACTATCAAAAACACAATTACCGTGTCTAATAAATTCAATAAGTTCTTTTCTTATTCTTTCATCCTCGGACTCACGGAGTTCAGGGAAGATTACTTCAGCTGCGTGCTGACAAAACGGTGATTTAAATATTTTTGCTCTTTCAAGAGCTTCTTCATATAGTTTTTTATAATCTTTACTCATATTAAAATGGTATTTTTAGTCCTTTTGAATATGCTTCAAAATATAGTTTTTGTGTTTCTGTTAGATTATTGAACCATTCATCAAAATATCTGATATATTTAGGATGAACAGTTTTTCTCCATTCATTATATAAATACTCTTTCATATTTTCTGTAAAGCCAATAAACACAAGTGTCCTAACTCTTCTCCACATATTTCCATATGGTTAAATAAATGGTTACATACTAAGCTTACCATCCAGTAACTCAAAGTTTGCTGTAGCCGACCCGTCACACATATTTTTGAGTGGCCAATCTCAATAAGGTTCGTTGCTCTCGGCATAGTGACACTTGTGTTATAATTGACTTTGTTTTATTTAAAATCTAATATAAAGCTTTTAGGTATTCTTAAAAAAAGCTCAGTTTCTGTTAATTTAGGATTCTTAAATCTTGCTATTGTAGATGTAACTACTATCCATAACAGCAAAAGTACTAAAATAAAACAAATAATGTTAGTTATTTTACTATATTTTTTCTTCATTTTTATACTTTAATTTAAAAAGCCCTCATATAGAGGGCTTTATTATTAAAAGTCACCATAATAGACTTGACAACATAAGATACCTAAATCCCTCCACATCTTTACTACTTTATCTCTGTCATCAAATACACAAGCTACATTGTATTTAGGTTGTATGTATTCAAAATACATTTCCTTCTTTACAATATCGTCAGACCTATAGTCATTATGTTTTCTCATATAAAGTTGGTGTTCTCCAAAACCATTGTCTTCCAACCACTTTTGAGTAACATCACGGGAATCTTCACTTCTTCCTGAGAAAAATATTATCTTATAGCATTGTGAAAGACTATTAAGAAAGACCTTCATTCTAGGGTCAAAGGTATCTTCTGACGCTTTGTCATAATCAAATGGATTTCTACCATTATGTAATGCTACAGTACCATCTATATCACATAAGATGATACTCTCTTTATCTGAGCTTGGCAAAGTTATAATCCTATCATCAGTATAATTATAAAGAAGTTCTGGAAAATAAGCTCTAAAGAATCTTCTTATTGTCTTTTCTCCAACTTTATCTTCCCTATTATTATCTCTTTCAATAGCTTCTTTATAAGAGATTTTAAATAACTTAAAATCTATTTTAAGACCCCAAAGACCAGCCATTAAATTCCATTTATATATAGTTTTTGGATTAAGATTAGTTGCATCTATAATAACATTAAGGTCATACTTTAATGCAGATAAAACTGCATTATATTCTAACTCATCTATATACTTTTCTTGGCTTGGTAGCCAATAGGTACCCCTAGCTTTGCGCATAGAGTCCCTATTGACTATCACCCAATTAGTATATTCAATGGCAAGCTTTCTAGCAAAAGTGCTTTTACCAGATGCTGGCACACCCTGTAAGACAAGAATCTGTCTCTTGCCATTAATGTCTAGTTTTCCTATATCAAAGGTTTCCATTTTGTTTTTTACTTTAACTATGTTTATTTCAGGATAGTACATTAGTTATTATCTTCAATGTTTGCAATTCCTTTATCAAGTTCTTCACTTTCTTTTCCAAGAAATCTAAAGCTCTTGAGTTTAACTGCATTAGGTGTCATATTATCTACTTTAATCACTATGCCTTCATGAGGTACTTTATTCTTACAATCAGGAGAATCAAGTTCCATATAGAAGTTCTTGTCGTCTGCTAATTTGTCTATGAATGCATCATTCCAATTCTCAGAATCTTTAATTTCTGGATAAAGATTTGATGCTTTTCCATAATATAGTTCAACAACAGGCTCTAAACCATTATTCTTACACCAATATTGAACTTCTCTTGGAGATAATTCAAATACTTTACCATCAGCATTAGTAATAGTAATCCTATACACTATTATCCTAAAGTGCTTATTTACAGTATAGTTCTCTCCTTCTTTAGGAGGTACACACCCATAATCATAGTCTTTTTGAATATATCCTCCAGTAGGAAGGAACCCAACTATCTCATAGTATAAGGTATATCCCTTTGGAAGTAACGGAGAAACAACCTTATTAGCTTCTCCCCACACATCACATTTATACCAACCAAGACCAACTTCTTTATTGTAATATTTATTCTTTACTACAGTTCTTGAAGCATAGACATTATCATACCCATAATTATTGTTTACATCTTCAATCTTATTTTTATTAAAGATGTTGTGTATTCTACATCTAACCTTCTCTATCCAAGATTTAGGAAACTTACATATCACATTTGCAGAAATTGCAGATGTGCCATGAAACTTACTACTAATATGTATAATATCATCTTTTTGGATTGCATAAGGATTCTTTCTTAGTTGTGCTGTATCATAATGGAATCTAAATTGTCCTTCAACAAGTTTATCATATTTCTTTACATTGGCTCTTTCTCTAGGCTCATGAGAACCATGAGTTCTTTGCTCAATTATGATATACTTCTTGTTAATCCAAATCTCTTTACCATTATGTTCTACAGCATCAAACTCTTTATTTATACAAGATTCTTCATCATCTATTTTCTTATTTACAGAATCCATTAACCAATTCTGAAGAACTTCAAAAGGCAATAGAAAACCTTCAGATACCATTCCTTTAAGTTTTATTGCCTTTACTCTTCCATTGTCTTCAAAGAAACCTGTTTTCTCTGGATTTGAGTTTAAGTTACCATGTCTATATAGATTTGCATAAGATAGTAAATTAGAATTAATTTGGCTAAGAGCAGGAAAATAAATATATACACCTTCCTTCTCATTAATGCCTACAATCATATTGTAGCCATCTACTTTGCATACCTTAAGCTTGGTTACTTCTGGATTAGGATGTGGAAAAAAGTCTTTTATTTCAACAACCTTCGCCAAGTAATTCACACTGGCATTCTTTGTTTGGATTAATTTCATTTTTATAAATGTTTATTTCTTTTACAAAATCATCTACTGAATTACAAATAATTACTTTTTCTCCTTGTTTAGCTACACTAATAATTTCTTCCTTTAATCTTTTTATAGGAAGTGGGTTAAATTCTGCATTGTGTCCCACTCCAGCTCCATGAATATCAGTTGACATTCCATTAAAGTATAACCAAGGATTATTTTCAAATTCAGTACAAATACAAAGAGGGAAACCCAAGTTTTTGAGTTTCCCCCTAATATCTTCACTATTATCACTTAAATAAATAGTCTTTGTTGGTTTAAAATAACTCATTGTTCTTTGAATTTAATTTTAAAACCTTCTTTTGTAGATTCAATACTTTCTACTACATAACCTTCAGTGATTTTTGATCCTATTGAGATATAAGGACCTCCTGATGGGTCTATAGCTGTGATATTGTTAAGGTTATAATGAAAAGTTACTCCTACTGCCATTAAAGCTTCTTCATCTCCTCTTAGATAATAGATATTGTTTTCTTTATGTTCTAAAAACACTTTACTTCCATATCTATTAAATAGAGGAATTTCATTCTCCCATTCTTTCGTCATAGTCTTTTGTTTCATCAATCCAAGAAATTGTTTGTACAGAGATTTTTGATATTTCCAATAGACAGCCTTTTAATGTTTCATAATATTGGTCATCAGCCATATCTGAATAACAAGCTTTTTTGAAGTTTTCAAAACCTCTTGTCAATTCTATCAGAGGATAATTCAATCCAAAGTCTTTTAATAACAAGTCAAAAGTAGTTAAATCTTCTTTAGAAAGCTCCTCAACTTTAGATAAGACTTCTTTTATTTTGTTGTCTTCCTCCTTATTATCCACTAATTCTTCTACTTTTTTGTTTTGTGTATATACTCCAAAGCCCCTTACTACTGGAGAAGCAGAGGGGCTAAATTCAAAGTAATCCATACATATTGATATGTCAAGAGGATAAGTTTTGTCTGGATATCCTACTTCACAAACAATAACTCTTCCATCATTAACATTAACTACTTCATATTCAGTATCTACCTTAAAAGGCAATAATTCATATTCTCTGACACATTTAAGTCTGTGTCCAACTCTAAGTTCACTAAAATCCATATTAATTAAATTTAATGTACCCAATGTTTATTTATAGTATAATCTGCTCCTAATTCAACTTTTCTACAAAAGAAATTTCCTGCTTTAGCCATCTTTTCAACAAGTACTTTAGCTAATTCCTCTGCTATATCTTCAGGAACTTCTATATTCAATTCATCGTGCACAGGAATGCAATACTTTACTTTAAACAATAAATTATGTTCTTTCAAATAATTAAAGAAATATATTGATGCTAACTTAAAACACAATGCTCCAGTGCCTTGTATTCTATAATTAATAGAATCCTTTTCTATTGAAGATTTCCTTTTAAAATACTTTTTAACATCTTGAACATCTTGGTCAAATGGGTCATTTTCTTTCTTTATTCTATATTCTTCCCAACTCCAATTAGGACTCTTAAATTTATCTTCAAGAGTTTTTAGTTCTTTAAAATCATAGATAAAACATTTATGTTTTGAGATTTTATTTAAAAGAATATATCCTTTTTGCATAACATCTTTTCTACAAAAATCCTGATATTTCTTTACTCCAGAAAAACCTTTCATATAATCATTATAGATTTTTGTAGCCTCTTCAATAGATATTCCTTTATTATTTGCTATCGTTAAAGCATTACCACCGTAGTTGATTGCAAATTCTACTCCCTTAGCTTCTTGTCTCCAATGTTTGAATTTCTTCTTTATCTCTTCTACAGGAGTATCCCCTATAATATCAGGATAACTCATTTTTGCTACTAAGGAATGAACATCCCCACAACCATTATTAAATAAATCTATCATAGCTGGGTCTTCTGCAATGGAAGCAATTAATCTAGATTCTTGAGATTGATAATCTGCTGAAATCCAAAGATTTCCAGAATCTGCAATAAAACAAGCTCTAGTTTCTTCATCAGCTGGAAGATTTTGAAGATTAACATATTCTGCCCCAGTATTCTTATCTTTTCCTCCACAACTTAATCTACCTGTATTCATAAGTTGAGAAAAGTTTGTATGAATTCTCCCATCTACATTTATTTGGTCAAGAAAATTCTGTCCATAAGTACTAGTAAGCTTTTCTGCTGCTTTAAAGTCCAGATAAATAGGAGTAATATCGGAGATATCTTTTTGAGGCTCAATTACTTTAGATTCTACAGATTTTTTCATTGCTCCAGTCTCTTTGTCTTTAACTAAAAGATTGAATCCCAAAGTTTCTAATAATACTATCACTTGTTTAGAGCTACTCCAATTTATTATACATTTAGGAGAAGTATCAAACCCATTGAATAAGTCTCCTTGCATTTCTCTATAAGTAAATCTCTTATCTTCTGGAAAATGTTCTTCTACCCATTTATTAAGTGCTTCTCTTTTTTCTTCAAGTACCTTCTTGTCTTTCTCCATCTTCTTGAGCCATCTAGGAACATCTAGTTTTACTCCACAATATTCTATATATGCTAATACTGGAACAAAACGATTTTCATATTCTATAGCATCTAACAAGTCTTTATTTTCAAGTTCCTTATATTGAGCATCCATTATATGTTCAAGATACTTAACATCATTTGCAGAATAAACTATTACTTCATCTGCTAATCCTTCATAATGTATTCTACCTCTAACAGATTTATCTAATTCAATATTACAATATCTTTCACCAGCATCTTTTAAACCCATTCCATGAACTCCAGCAGGATACCCAAGATAAAGTAGTTTCTCAGCTAAATAACCATCATGTACTTTATTTATTACTATTCTTTTATGATATAAGAATCTCAAATCAAATTTAGCATTCCAAAATATAAAGGTTCTATTGGATTCTAAATATTCTTTATAAAGAAGAACATCTACAGTAGTACAATCAATTACTATCTGAAATTCATAACATCCTAATTGAAGAAGCAATAATTCATCTTTAAAGGGGTCAAACCCCTGAGTCTCAGTATCTACTCCTACTACACTTATTTGTTTAAGGAGACTCAGGGATTTTTCCACACTTATTACTTCATATAATGGACTTTCAACTATTTGTTGAGTTACCAAATAAATCATTTATTTTTATGTTTTGGTTTAAATACCATCATTTTATTGTAATCAATAATATACTTACTTGCTTGAAGAAAGTTATTCCCAAGCAATCCGTGTATTTCAATACCACTTTCTTCCTCTATTTGAGAAAAAGCGTGTTTGAAGTTAGCCAAAGGAAGTTCTATTTCAGTTACAGTTGTAGGAGTTTCAAGCTTTACTTCACAATACTCTGTTATTTCTTGATTTCCTCCTAAGCCAGTAACAGATTCATTACAGTTTTGAAATTTACATCCTAATTCAATAGCTGTTTGTGCATCTATATAAGAAATAGTACTTCCTGTATCCAATAAAAAATTAAGTTCTTTTCCATTACAAGTGAAAGGCACATATATAAGTCCAGTTTTACTAATCTTTGTCTTAAATTCAGTTATATCGTGATAGTTGTTTGTTTCTTTAAATCTTAGCTTTCTATAATAAAATATTGTAGCTAATTCACAAGTAATTAATAGAAGACATACTATTAATAAAACTGTCATTTAACACCTGTGCTTCCAAATCCCCCATCACCTCTATCAGTTGACTGTAATTCATCTACTTCTTCAAACACTACCTTAGGATAAGGCAATATAATAAGTTGACCTATCCTATCTCCTATATTATAAATATTAGTAAGCTTTGAGATAGGAACATCTGTAGCCCTAAACTTAAATTTTATTTCGCCTCTGTATGAACTATCTATGACTCCAACGGAATTAGTAAGTTGTAAATCATACTTATAAATACTACTTCTTGGAAATATAAAACCAGCATATCCTTCTGGTATTTCCAAGGCTATCCCTGTATTATAACTTACTATTTCAGAACGACTATCATACTCAACACCAGTAGCATATAAATCCATTCCTGCATCAGTAGGATGGGCATATTGAGGTATCTTACTATTTTCAGATAATCTCTTTATTTTAACTTTAATATCTTTCATAAAAATCTTCTAATCCTTTCTTATTTAAAATAAATATTTTAGCATAAACGGTTGTTGTATTATCCTCTGGATTAAATTTACTTGTAAGTTTAATATTGTCTCTAAATACCACATTTTTAGCAAGTTCATTATAAAGTGCATAATTAATATAGTCTCTTTGCCTAAACTCACTCTTAATTTGTCCAATATACTCACTCTCTGGTACTTTTATTGTACAAGATAATTTTGTAAAATTCCTTGGAGTGATATATACTGTTTTAGGTTCTAAATAAAAAGCAGTATACCCAAATTTACAAGCTAACTTAAACAACCATTTGCTAAATTTATTGTTTGTTTTTAATTTCATTTTCCAACATTTCTATTTTATCATTAATATAGAATATTGCTTTTTTCAAATCTTCAATTGTCTTTTCCCCTTCAGTCATTGAAATATCTTTCTTATGTCCTGCTCTTAAGATATATTTCAATGTATTCCCCAAATCAAAATCAAGATGCCTGCAAATATCAATAGGTTCTACACCACACAAATCTTTCAACCAAGTATAATGTGAAGGATGGTTTACATTATCTTTAATCTCAGATTCTTCATTTGCACTTGAAAAATAAGTTATTTTATCTGGAACATCCTTATCTGTAAAATTCTCTTCAATTGTTCCTTCATCAAAATAATCAATTAATCCTGCATCATTGACTATTCCATACTCATACCCTTTAGAATGTTCAAAATCCTTACTTATTATTCTATATGCATTTCCTTCAGTAAATTTATTTAATTCTTTTGCTATACATCGTACTATAGAATTTTCTTCAAACATTATTTTCTCCTTTCTGAAATTTATAAGTTATATCCTCAAATTTAATTGGTTTATCAGAAATCTTCTTATACATTCTCTGGTTTGTTGTTTTCTTATTGAGAGGACCTAAAGCCTCTATGTATGGGCCTGTCTTGATATAGTCAAACCATTCAGTATGAGGATGAATTACTACTTCTGCCATACTGTTAAGATGATAATCAAGTCCAGTGTATAATGCTGTTTTTAAACCAAACATGTTCTTTATGTGTGTTGCAAAAATAGCTATTGACATTGGGCTTCCTGCATCTCCCATAAAACAAACACAAGTAATTCCTCTATTTTTATTGATAAGTTTATCCAGTACTTCAAAAGTCAACTCTTCTCCAACATCTTCCTGCAAATGTGGAGAGTGGCATCCAACGCATCTATGTGGGCAATTACTTATATTAATACACAGAGATATCTCATCAGGAATTTCTGAAAAAGTAACTTGTGTTTCTGTATATTTAATCATATATAATAAAAGCAGGAGTATTTCTACCCCTGCTTGTTTGTTCCTTTTCTATATTTGAATTAGAGTTTAATATCTTCTTCTTTAGTGTAGACTCTAGTCTTTTGTTCTATTTGTCTACCTTTTGACCAATTGTCTATAGCAGTAAGATATCCAATTATTCTTGTCCAATACCTTATATTATTAGAACCACATATAGGACACTTATCTATTGGTGAATTTACTGTATGGCCACAATCCTTGCATTCACTCATTGGGATGTTGAAAGTAAAATAATTTGTGCCATTTGCTAATGCAAAATCCAGTATCTTAAGATATTGCTCCTTAGTCAAATGAGCATCCAAATTCACATGACAAGCTTGTCCTCCATCACTAAATTTGTTTATATCTCTTCCATGAAGAGCTAGTTTATCTAACACTGATGTATTATCCCAAGGATTGTAAAAGTAACAGTTATATAGATTTTGGTCTTCTGGAACATAATAGCCATCCTTCTTATCTTTATCATAGAAACGAATGGCTGTTTGTTCCCCTGGAATACATTCACTATTAAATAAGAATGGTCTTTTCTTATCATTAATTGAATGTATCTTATTTTGTTCTTTGATAGTACCTAAAATAATAGATAAAAACTTCTTATATTCTTTATTGTTAGAAGTTTCTATTCCTAAAAACTTTGCTGCTTCAAAATATCCAATTACTCCTATGGTACTATATAGTTTTTTCATATAGATATATCCTGCATTTGAAGCGGTAAACATTCCTTTGTCTTCATAATCATAAAGCATTGTTTTAAATGCAATGTGATATTTATATACTCTCTCAAGAATTTCAATTAAATCGTTTCTTAAGCAATCTAAAAACCTTCCATAAATAGATATATATTGTGGTTGGTTATATTCCAACATGCAATAGTTATGTTTTCTAGCACAATCTTGAACAATCCTATTGATATTAAGAGTAATAACATTACAAGAGCCTGTCATAATACCAGTCATTCCTGTAGTTGAACTGAAAGTATTATCACTTATTTCATTCAAGACTCTACAACAACTAGCCAAAGATGAAGGATTATCACTATTATAGCAGAAGAAACTTCCTCCTTTAGCCCATTCTTCAGCACACAACTCCTTATATTCCTTGTCAAGGAATTCTTTATTATTATGTACTAAAGCAGTTGTTGACACAGGAAAAGTTAATGGTTTTATAAGTCTTAGTTCTCTGTGTAATTCCATAAACATTCTTTGAAGAGTATCAATGGCTTTCCATTCAGGTTGAGTACCATCAGGATAATAAAAGTCTCCAAACAATGCTTTGAAATATACTGAATCGTAGTAACTTACATTTGTAAACGGTGAATTGTAACTCCTATTACCAGCTGGCTGATTTACTCCATATATAAATTGTTTCATTCCTTTACGAATAAAATATTTTACATCATGGTCTTTCTTTAGGTTTTTGGTTACAATTTCATCTAACCTTTCATACCATTTTTCTCCAAATTCAGAAACTACATAATAATTAAGTGCAACAAAGTAATCTCCAAGAGCTACAGCACCTTTACACTGGGAACTTAACAGAAACACAGCGTTTGTAACTTGTCCACTAAAAGATTCAATATCGTTTGGAGCAGAAGGAGTAACTTTATCAAGATTACCTACACCCTCAGTCATTAATGGGTATAATGTAACTGCCTCACAATAATACTTAAGTACTGGAGAAGATGCTTCATCATGCACATAGATAATTCCAGCTTTTAAGTCTTTAGCGTATTGGGAAGCTACCTCAGGAAATGTCTTATTAAGCTGTTCCTTCATTCTGTATCTTTGAATAGCTCTATTTGTCTGCTTATAAACTTCTCCTTCAAGATTGGCAACATTCTTTGTAGTTACATTTGAATTTGCATCTGTTTCACTCGCAGAAGCTGCATTAGTGTCAGAATTACTATACTCATTCATATAGTCAATTCTTTCTTTTAAGAATCTAACATTTTTATGCTCTGACCTATATAAGATATAAGCTTTTGCAGTCTTCTTAAGATTAAAATCCATCAATACATCTTCAACACAATCTTGAATAAACTCAATTCCAACAGTATCTATATCAGTTGTAGGTTGCAATTTATTTGCTTTATCTTCAATTTCATACTGAATTTCCTTAACAAGGTCGTCTATATCAAAACACTGTGTTTTCCATTGTGGTTCATTAACCTCGTTAAGGGCTTTTAAAAGTGCAGTTTTAATCTTCTCAACTTGATACTCTTGAATAGTACCATCTCTTTTCTTTACTTTCTTTATCATATATTATTATATTTGTTTAACCATTCTATAATATTATTAGGTTCATCTAATTTTATGCCAATAGGCACTCTCGGCTTTTCACTAAGATAATACCAAAGTTCAGTTGCAAGCTTTCTCCAATTAGGTAATTTATATTCTCCATATTCACAATCTGTAATAGCTTTAGTTCCTTTAAATTCCCAAACAAGAGGAGTTCTTGTACCATTACAAATTACTATGAACTGATAGTCTGCAATCTTGAAATCCTTAAAGTAATCATCCTTTTCAATATTTTGCTTAATTAATTCATAGTAGAGCTGGGCCTGTATAGAGTAATTCCAAGCAATAAAGCTCTTATAAAACTGATGTTCAGGATGTCCTGATGTCTTAAGGTCATAAGGATAAATCACTTTATTCTCATAATCTACAAGCAAAAGGTCCATCATTGCTCTCAAAGGAATACCATTATACTCTCCTTTAAATTTCAACTGATAATAATGTTTGAGAGTGTCAGTATCTTCCCCAAACAACAATTCAGTATTAGGAGAAGTCTTTAAAATTCTTACACAATCAAAAGCATCATTGTACTGCAATTGAGTAACAGGAGTTTTACCATCTATTCTCTTTAGTTCATCATAATAAGGAGAACACTCTTTTACCTTCTTAACCCTTACATTATAATACTTTGCATCAGTATAATATCCACAATTTATAGCTACATCTGAAAGTATTTGGTCAGGAATATCTTCTAAGCTATTATAAAATCCTTTATATATATCATATAAATTCTTTGTAATTTGCCTTAAGGTATCACTTAAACCAAAGTCTTGTACTAATACAAATCTTTCATTGAATTCTTCAACACTGCCAGTAATCAAGGTATCTACCATACTTCCAAAAATCAAAGAAGGAGTTTCTGTTTTTTCAAATAATTTGCTTAATCCATCAAATCCTTCTCTTTCAAATCTGGATAATGTAGAATAAGACAGAGCAGGGTCTGCCCTATATTCTTCTTCTGTAATATTTAATGCTATGTCTTTTAATTCTTTCATATACTAAATTCTTCGTCACAAAAATCACTAATGTAACCATATCTGATAGGTTGCTCTTCTTCTTCAATATCAGGTAAGGAATTAGCATTTGCATATTTTGCAACCATATCAGATAGTTCTCTAACCTTGAGTTCAAAAGACTCTACAATTTCTAACAGTCTTTCAAAATCTCTTTGTTCTATACACGTTTGACAAATTTTTCTGTCTTTTTCGGGCAGCAACTTTAGTTGCTTCTAAATCTATTCCAATATTTTCATTCTGTATAATTTTTAATAATGTTAATAGCTTCAAGTGTTTCCTTCTTTGTTCTTACTACAAAATAGAAAGTTTTGGACATCTTTTCTAACAAGCTTATAAACAATTTCTTCTTATATGGAAAAACTTCATTTTGTTTTCCTTTGGCTTCTATTATGACAGTAAGACCCTTATAATCAAAGATAAAATCTGGAGTATATTTTATATCTATGATTTTATCAGTCTCTTGATGAAAAGAACCTGACTCTGTTTTGTTCTTTCTGTCATAAACTTTAGCTGTAGGTTTAAATCCTTTCCATAATACAAAAGTTGTAGGTTCATATTTAGGATTCATTCCATTCTTGACTAAGGTTTCATATACCATAACTTCAAGCTTTGATTTAAAATGTATCCCATACTTTACTATCTTTGTAGCATTTTTTACCTTTTTGTTTTCTTCCTTCTCCTGCTTTTTCTTCCTATTGTTTCTTCTAATCACCATATTAATTCAAAATTTCTATAGTCTTTAAGAATTGTTTCAGTCTCTCTAAACACTTTGTCAGGCATATCAACATTATTTCTTGCATACCAAGAAGGGTGCTTTTCCTTTAGTATAAAGTTTCCTTCTTTATAGATTACATTCTCAAAGGATTGGGCATCATTACCTAAGAGAATGAAAACCAATGCTCTGTCACTAATGGAGACCTTATGCAAGAGTGAACTTACAAAAGGTCTCCATATCCAGCTATGAACTCCAGTCTTTCCTACCATAGTAGTTAAACTGGCATTTAATGGTAATATACCTTGATTACACCAATCAACCAAATCATAAGGGGCTTTTTCTTCTCCTCTGGCACTCTTTAATAATACCTTAAGAGACGGAGATATACACTTGATATCATTATTATTAGCAAATGCTACTCCTGTGGAAACCCCTCTTTGTGAATAGGGATCCATTCCAAGCAGAATAACCTTCAAATTATTATAATCACATAGGTTAAATGCTTTGAAGATATTCTTATAGGAAGGACACAAATCCTTGATATTCAGTCTTTTTATTTCATCAAGTGCTTTATGCAAGAGATTGAAGTCAATTACCTTAGACCAGTTGCAAAAATACTCAATCTCTGTCATTAGGAAGTTAGATTAATTATTATTTAATGATTCCAATCTCTTAAGAATACTGTCATATGTTTGTTCCCTAGTAAGATGTGTTTCAATAATTGTATATTTATCCACATCTTCATTATTAATTTCTCCTTCATAAGTCAATTGCTTAAGATAGGCAACATCATTATATAAAGGACATTCAGGCTCAATAACATCTCCATTTTCATCAAAATCAATCAATGCCACAGGGAAGTATTCACAGGTTCTCATCTTGCCGTATTGGTCTATAGTCGGCGTTGCAACCACGTTAGTAGGATTTACTAAAACTTGTAATCCAACAGCTCCATAATAATTGTTTTTAAGCCAACCTTTGGCCCCCACATGCAAGCCTAATGAGCAGCTATGTTCTTGATTATCATCAACTTGCGCTCTAGGCATTCTTACAGGTTGTCCTAACTTAATTATAGTGGAATGACTATGTTGGTCAGTATATGTAGGAGAGTTTGCTCCTTTATTAACAATGTCATCATATATTTCTCCCAAAGACATTTCGTTAATACCACCATCTACTCCATATATTTCATAGGGATTCTTATCTTCTACATATTTTGCTTGATAATAGGAATTAATTATATTCTTAACTTGTTCAGTAGAATATCCTGACTCTTCCTTAATATCTGCGTTTCTATATGCAACAATAAGTCCAGCTTCAGTAATCTTCATATCCCATTTTCTGATAAACCAAAACAGGTTATTCCTTACTCTAGAGTCAGGATTCAATGAAACTAAAGTCCAGAAGTTCTTAAACTTCTTGATTTCAGCTTCATTGCCTTCCTCTTCTGCCTCAAGAATCTTCTCAACAAAGTCACTTGGGATACTTTGTTCTGAAATATCTAACATATATACAGAGTTTCCTCTTAATGTAAGAACTTTTGAATGCTGTACTCTGTCAGCTATAAGCTTTCCTTCCACTTCTTCTTTAGGAAGAAGTCTCTTCTTTACAATTTCCTCATTGTCTTGATTAGCAATAAGGAAATCCCATAATTCACCATCACAATCTGTGATTATTTGTGTACCATCTGAGAACACTACCTGTAGTGTACCATCTTTACAAAATGCTTTAAAATTACTCATTGTTTTCTTTGTTTAAATTTGGTAATTGTTTTAAATCTAATCCTATTCTTGGGTGTTTACCCATCTTTTTATATACAAATCTTTGTGTATATTCCTTACAATGTTTCTTAGCGGAATTCCAGAATTTATAAGCTTTTAATTCATCTTCGGTTAATTTGAAATATTCAATATCTTGAGTATTGACAAGTCCTTTGCTTTCAAAGTCTTTTACTAATCCTTGAAACCAAGAAGTTGTATTAAGTACTACAGTAAAACAGTCTTTGTATTTATTTCTAAATTCTTTAACCAATGGAATAAAGTACTCATCACTACAGTAATAATTCAAATTAAGACCTTGTTCTGTCATGTTTGTATAGATGATATAAGCAGTAGCTAATTTCTTTAAGATACTTCTCTTCATAAAGTCTTCTAACTTGACAAACTTCTTATTTCCTTCAATAAACACAGCTTCTTCTTTCTTTACTGTAATTAAAGCTTGTATACAAGGAATATTGCAAGTAATTTCAGAAAGATTTCTAAGCATATCATCTTCCTTAGTGTTATAGGTATATACTACTATTCCTTTTTCTTTTAGATAATAAGATAAATCTCCACAGTTGACATAGCTGTTATACCTATACAATCTATAAGACATTTCCTTTATACTATCTGCCGATACTCTTTTTTCTTTTTTGTCTCTCTTGAAATAGTCTACATATGAATCTGGAACATCATCATTACCTATTTTTTCTATGTTTAGGTTATTTATTAAGAAATCTATACAATCTGAATAGTTGTAACCTGCATTTTTACAATAAGTAGTTATTGCATACTTCAATGCAGCAGCTCCACAAAAGTTTAAGATTGTTGCTTTCTTTTTTACTGTTGTTGAAATGTAGGACTTTGTTATATTCTTAAATGTTTTGTCAGCTTTTTCAAATAGCTTTATCTCCCCTGTTATAAATTTTTTTAGATACAACCTTCTTACATCATAGGAATCCAAATAATTATTCATATATATGTCTGTTTTAGGAATAGACATATAATGTATATCATTTAAAAACTCTCTAAAGTTTTTTGGAATTACAGTATTGTTTATTTTTATACTTGTATAATTCAGTGAAACATCAGAGTAATTAATGTTTAAATCAGTATCTATTTTACAATATGAATCACCTACAAGTTTTAAATAGAACTCTCTTAATGTAAAATCATTAGATAAAGCAGTATTAACAATTTCTTGTAGTTCATCTTTAACTATATCAAGCGTTGCATCAACTACTTTTTTAGTCCTGTCATTAAACTGAAGAGCTTCTCTATTAGGAACAATATCTACCATTCCTATAGGTAAATCAACAATTAATCCACGAGTCTGAAATTTAGATGGAATTAATCTATCATTGTCAGTATATAATACTTTTCCTAGACTAAAATAACAATAATAATTTATAAGATTACAAGTTTTAAAGTATTTATATTCTGTTACTTTTCTTTCATTGAATTCTCTTACCCTACTTATTATAGAATAATTCCTACCAGAATATTCAACATATAGCTTATCAAATAAGCATAATGTTTTTATTGCATCTGTAAGCTGACTATCATTATGTATTCTCATCTTTATGGAAACTTCTAACCCATTCTTAAAGTCTCCTTCTGTAACAGATAACCTGTCTATATTTATACCATTTCCATTTTTATACATTACATAGGAATATTTCTTTCCTTCATAATAAGAAGTTATGTTTGCTACATTAGTACAAGCTAAGCAACTAAATCGACCAATCATTTGTTAACTTAAAGGCTTTTTATCCTTTAATTCTTGTAGTTTCCTACAAGTTCAGCATATCTTTTCATTGTTTATACAATGTCCCTGCCTCTTGTGGAGATTATATCTTTTCACTCCATATGCGTTGCGGCTGGTTTATCTTAGATAAACCTTCACCTCTGATTACCATATCTTTCGACTTAGGCTTCCAGATTTTTTCAGGGATTTTAGTTCGGCAATGGTCATAATTTTTATATACCGAACATTCCTATGAAGTCATTACTATCTCTTTTAGTAGAACTTCCTATATTCCTATATATCTTTTCAAATCTATCAGGGCTTATTCCAGTACCATAATCCCTAATTGATATTCTATAGTTATAATTACTTTCTTTATCATCTTCAATTAACAACAATATAGGCTCTTCTGTGCCAGCTTCTACATGGGAATCATAAGCGTTTGATACAGTTTCCCTAAGAAAGGATTCCAATGGTTTTGAATATAGGTTTGAAGTCAACAAAGTAGCAAGAAAGTTGACATTCTCCTTATCTATACCTACTCTATTTTCTTCAATATTTCCTATATAAGAAGCTTCGTGACTTTCTTCTGTGTTTACTATCATTGTTTTATGTTTATAGTTAAATAAAAAATAAGGGGGAAGCAAAGCATAATAGCTTCACCTCCCCCTTAAAGAATAAGAATTGATTAATGTTTCAAATAATCAGCAACTTGATTAGCTTCATCCTTAGTAAGGATACTCTTAGAACGAAGCAAACTAAGCAAGTAGAAAAGTGCTTCTTCTGTATTGTTCTTCTTAATCTTGACTTCTTGGATAGAAAGAGTCTTCTTCTTACTAGTTTTACTGTTAATCAAAGCTTCAAGCTTGTCACTTGAAACTCTGGTGTAATTGTCACCAAATTGTTTCTTTACTTCTTCAGAGAGATTAAGTTCCTTAATCTTTGCATAAATTTCTTTTCTTGTCATTGTAATAAATTGTTAATTGTTAAATAATGGGGTTATAGTTTCAATGAATTTCTCCTTGCCTACTACTTTATAAAAATCTGAAATATCCTTACCTCCTTCAAATTGTGGGAGTATTATGTTTTTGAATCCAGTTTCTTCTGAAGTCTTTTGTGCATAAGCCAAACCTGCCTTATCATTATCATAAAGGATATAGATATTCTTGAATCTTGATTTAAGGTTTTTCTGTGCAGTAGTGCTCATTACATATCCTTCTCCTTGCAATGCTATAGCAGGAATTCCAGTATTACAGGTAAGGCATAATGCATCTTTTACACTTGAACACAAACAAACTTTATCTCCTTTTTCAGGTAAGGTACTCCATAATGATATAACATCCCCTCTATGAGTACCTAACCATTTATATCCTCTTGTATTATAAGGCTGATATAACTTTATAGTAACTTTCTTGTCTTTTCTTTCAACATATGCATAAGCTAGTTTATCCATAGGAATAGCCATTGTTTTACCATCCTTCTCAATAATCCTATGAGATACAGGATATACATCTGCTTTCTTTAAGGCTTCGATTGTCACTCCGTAAGACTCCCAATATTCTTTGTCATAAGGTTTCCAGTTTCTTACTTTTACTTCTATATTCTTGCTGGAATCCAAGGTATGATTTACAGTTACCGCTTTTTTTGCTTTTTTGTTGCTGTTATCTTTAGTTTCAATAAGGTTTTTATTTAACTTTTCAACAGCTTCTGGTATACTCACACCCCAATATAAAGAGAAGAACTTTAACATTCCTCCATGCTCTCCTGTGGAGAAATCCTTAAAATAAAGATTTACACCATCAGGAGAGTATATTTTGAATGAAGGATGTTTATCGTCTCTTAAAGGAGATTTTATTAGGCAAGGTATCTTTGTAATTCCAAAGAATTCATTGAGTAGGACAGAGAAGTCCACTTCTTTTGACAGTACATGATAATCTACTGTCTCCTTACCTAATGCAATCATAATTAATCCCAGGGATTATCTGTGGTAGAAGAAGCTTCTGCCTCAAAGTTAGTGGCAGTAGGAGAATACTCCTTCAAAGGACCAAAAGTGAATTCAGTGTTTGCATATCTTCCGCTAGTTGCAGGATTAGTGTTAATCTTATCCAACTCTTTAGCAAAACCTTCAGATTGATATTTACCGTCAGTAGTCTTGATTCCTCTATAGAACTTGTCAATAAAGAAGGTTTGATGCTCTCTGTTTTGGTCATCAGTTCTTACACCGAACAGCACTTGAATGGTGTTATTAGGCTGATAAGCAAAAGCATCCTTAGCTTCTTTGGTGTCGTTGTTAAACCAACGGTCAATATGGTCAAATCTGACTTCACAATCAGCAGGTGTAGCCTTTGGATTAGGTACCCATTGTCCATTAACATAAGCAGTTAAATTAGGAATACCCAAATAAGTCTTCATAAACTGTGTAAAGTTATCTTCTCCACTGAATGCAGGACGATAGTTATTTGCAATGCTGGCAGCATTACCATTGGAATACACAGGAATATCGTGATTCTTGAGTTGTTCCTCAGTAACCCAAGCAGTTCTTCCATAGGAGTCAATAACTTGGAAAGTTCCCTTGTCCTTGCTAGCAAATCTTTGATTCCTAATGAAGAAACTCATAGTGAGAATATCATCAATTTCAATAGGCTTTACATAAAGGGAAAGTCTAATAGACTTTACACCATCCTTCTCAGTTACATAAACAGGCTCTTCTTCAACCTCTCTACCAAGCTTAGCTAATTCTGCCTTAGTAGGATTGATAGCCAACACATTCACATTACCAATTCCAGTGTATCTCTTGAATGATACTTCTTTTGTTTCATTACCTTTTGCAATTGCCATAGTAATATTACTTTTAAATTATTAATTATTGATTTACTTCTTCTGTTGTCTCAACAGGCTTTGGAGTAATGTAGTACACATTAGCTTGTGCATCAAACTCCACAATGTCAGTATTGGGAACATACTTTGTAATCTTCAAAGCACGACCATCCTTGTCAGTCTTAACTGCACCTGTGGTAGGGTCAACATAGTCACTAACAACTCTCTTGACAATTTCTTCACTGGTATAACCACCAGTAAGAGCCTTAGTGCCATACTCCATACCTTCAATCTGTGCGTTGATGGTTTCAAGTTCTTCCACATACTTCTGTAATTTCTCTCTCTTTTGAATAAGAGGTAAAACATTTTGGGCAGTTCTCTTGATTGTAGCCCACTGTCTTGTTGATAATTCTTTCTTTTCCATAATTAATTAATTTGATTGATTGATTTGTTATTTTTTTTTCACCATTAAATGGCATAATATTTTCTAATTGTGTCATCCACAAGTTTAAGACTGTTGGGAATTTCAAACTTATCGAACATTCCAATAGGAGTTTTTGCAGATGAATGATTTGCTTTTGTTTGGAAATAATATCTATTATCTCCTTCATCACCATAATCTACTCTAGTCATAAAGACTATTGGATAGAATCCTTCTGGCTGTACTTTGGTTAGCTTTTTTCCAATAACACTGAAAACCATTTTTTCAGTGCCGTCTGATTGGGTTTGAAGCATTGTGTGACCCATAACATATACTATTTGGTCATTTCTTAGATTGTTACAAATTGAATTAAGTTCAATTACATCATTCGTTTTGTTACATACAAGCTCTTTATCTTGTACTCTCCTTCTTTCAAAGGAGTATCGGACTATATCATCACTTTGTATCTCTACAAAGGCAGGGCACTCTTGTCTGATTTATTGTTTAAGCTACTCATCAGTTAGTCTCTGAACCTTCTACATACTTTTATGCTTTTCTGTAGCTTGGCTGCTGATTGGCATAGATAGCAAATCCTTAGCTTTCCAGCAATTCACCCTGTTTATTGTGGCCAATGATTTTATAATTCATTTCAGGACATACAAATTCTTTTATAATATCTACAAACTTGTTATAGTCTTTTTGTATTAAATACAATATTTCTTTATCTTTATTTTTATGTATATGTACAGTAAGACCAAAATTCTTAATCATCATATCTTGTAATTTAAGTTGACTATTATGATTAAAACCGTTTGTACTAAAGTAAGCTCCTGTTGGATGATGTATTGCTCCATCATCCATATACCATATAGCTAATCCTATAGGACCTAATTCATATATAGTATCTGGAACTTCTTTCTTGGGATTATACCAATCTTCTCTATATTTATTAAAAGATTGGTTTACTTTGGTAACTATTTGACAATACCCATTGTCTTTAATAATTCTTCCATTTATTATTCCGTTTCTGTAAGAATTTGTACGTTCACTATACTTAACGTGAAGTCCACTTTGTTCAAACAGTTTATACTTATGTAATACATATTGTTTTTGAACTAGACTGTGCCTTACTACCAAAATACAATTTGTTCTCTTTCTTATTATAGAACCATCTCCTAACATTGAACCTAAAATAAGTTGATTTGCCATAGGAGATATTTCTATAGGAGGTTGAGTACATAATATTTTGTTTCTTAAGGCAAGTTTCTCTGAAAAAGAGAAAGTTTTAATATTTTCTCTTTCAATAAAATCTCTCATATTTTTGAGAGGTTCATTAAACATTGTAGATAAATTACAAACTGTTAATTCTGGGTTTTCTTCTAATTTTGCTAAAATTAAATCTTTGTCCAACATATTTTTATAATTAAAGTTGGTGCAAAGATACGAAAAATATTTTAATTATGCAATAGCCACATCACGCCACTGGTCGAAACTAAGCTTTTTCCTTTCATTAAATTCTTTCATTGATAAATAAATATTGATTGTGTCAATAGAAATTGATTTAATGTTTTCTTGTTTTGAACAATAGTCTAACCATTTCTTAATTTCAGCAAAATCCTTTGGTTCACAATAATTATGTTTCTCTTTACACCACATTCCAGCAGGGAAAGGCAAAGCCTTACCATCTAGATTCATAATAAAATGACTATCAGGATTCATTCCTTGATAATTCTTAGGGTCATATTTACCATCTGGCCCTATAATAGTAGAAGTGCTTTTACCATCACCACTACTTCCTAAAATTGCTACTAATACTGACATTTAATTTGTTTTTACTTTAAATATATTTAATTTCTTGAACCAACCAAATAAAGTAGCCTCTACTTTCTTTGGTTTATCTAAACTCTCTGCATATTTATAAACTTTCTCAAGTTCTGCTTTATTATCAGGCAATGGCATCTCAAAGAAACTACAAGTTGCGCCATCAAAGAACAGTGCTGCCATACCTCCTAACTCACCATCTCTGTTAAGGCACATTTCCAAAAATCTTATATGGTCTCTTAATCTTACTATGTCATACCCCATATATTCTCTTAATCCAAATTTAAAAGGATTAAAGAGGCCCATTAATACATTGACATCTCTTGCTGTATATTTAGAATCACTTAAACCTGATGAAGAAGGCCTTATTCTTCCTAACTTAAAGTTGTCACTGCTCTCATTTTCAGTAGATTGCTGTTGAATAACTATTGGAGTTATATTATATTTGTTTCTTAACTCTTTTGCAAGATATTCACTAGTTTTATCCAAAGTTTCTTTTTTGGACATTCCTTTTTCAGAATCAATAAGACTTCCGTGGTCAATTACAGCAATTCTATATTCAAACTCATCATCGGCTTCATAATAATCAAATACCTCATTTTCATTATAAGATACTTTCTTTTTATGTACAGTACCATGTTCTTCAGCATAAGCTTTTATTTCTTTATAGATGCCAGTTGGATTGCCTGTATTACTGAAAGTAAACACTTTATCAAAAAAGTCAAAATAAGGCTTATATCTTTCGCTTTCTAATAATTCCAATATTTCAATTGGTAATGGAGCATCATTTCTTGAACTTCTTAAGTCTGAAGGAGAAATTCTTATCTTATCTAACTTAAAAAGAAGCCAACTTTGGAACCTATTAAAGATTCTTTCGTCTTTTTCCTCAAGATTAAAATAAAATATTTTAAGTCTCGCCTTATCTGGATTATTAAAAATATACATAAGAGCCTCAAACAATAGATTAAGGACAAATTGAGTTTTTCCTCCTTTGGAATAAGATGTAATCAAATAATAGCATCCTTGTTCTAATCCTATGAAATCATAAGAAAACCTTCTAAAAGGAGAAGGAATACTGTTAATCTTACCATCAAGAAGGTTTTGTCTTCTTTTCTTAAGATTAGTTATTGCTCTTTGTACTAAACCTTCACTCATACCAAATGTGTCTGCCATAAATTATTGTCTAAATCTTCTTGTCCTTCATTAGTTATGTAAGACATAAAATCCGACCTTAATTCTCCAGTAGATGGGTCCTTCTTAAGAATAAAGTACTTCAGCAACTGCATATATGTATAGTCTCCATTAAAAGACTCTACATATCTTTTTGTAGCATTTACTGCTTGTTCTTTTGTAAAATTAAATGCATACTTGCTTTTGAGAGTTTTTAATTTATGTATTATAATAGCAGTGCTATCTCTCCAATAATAAGAAGTTCCCGATTTTACTCCACTTGGATATACTTCTCTCATTGCTTTTGCAATATCTTCAAAATCCAAATTTTCATCCTTGGATAAACTTGAATCAATTAATATAGAAGCTACTAAGTCTTTTTGATTATCGCTTAATATTACATTAAAGTCTTTAAATAAGTCTTTACTAGCTAGATTCTTCTCTATAAGTTTTTCTTTTATGTTATCTATGTTATATCCTCTCATACAAAGATACCAAAACAGAAATTCTTCTAAAGTTAAATCATATTTTTCTAGTACTCTTTCATCAATTGTTATCTTCATAATCAAACACTTTTACATATTCTTCATTTATACCTTCCAATGCATTCTCTAAATACTCTTCATCTCTAGTATTCTTGAAATATAGGATATATTGTACAGGAAAATCAGACCTTAACACTCTTCCAGTGCGTTGAATAAATCTCAATTTCTGACCATCTAATTGTACAATTATCCCAACCTCAATTCCCTTCAGGTTCATACCTTCTTGTAACATATTGACAGCAAACAATTTATTGGATTTGAAATTATTAAAATCTTCCAAAGCTTTAGAATCAGACTTTGAATGAATTGCATATTTTCCTCCTAATTCATTTGCTTGTTCAATTGAGGTACAAAAACATATAAATCTTTTGTCTTTTACATACTTAACTAGTCTCTTTGCTTCTTTGGTTTTAAGTTCTCCAAGAAATCTCTTTCTTCTTGAACCATATTGTAACCATTGATTTTTCATTATTTCAATTCTATACATCTCAAATAATCTCTTATAATAATCCATCTTTTTAGTCAGATATTCATAATGTTGTGCTTGAGTGCATCTGATGTGAACTTCTGCATTAGGATTAGTCTTTTTGAATAACTTACTAGTAATTCTAAAGACTTGATTATAGTCACAATATAATTTTTTCCTAAGTTTCTCCTTACCCCAAGTCTCAACTATTTCTTCATTAGCTGTTGTATTGTCTAGTTCCAAAGGAATCAGTCTTATTTCAGGTTTTTGTATTATTCCTGAATCAATAGCGTTTTGAAGTGAATAATTTATTTTGGTTATTGTCTCTTTCATACAATATTCAAGTTTACTTAAGAGATTATAACTTAATGTAGCAGAAAGAAATATCCTTAATTTAGGAACAAGAGTACCAAAGTATCCAAGTCTTATAGAAGTGTTGAGATGATGTGCTTCATCAAATATAATGAAGTCATATTCATTCTTTAACTTATGCATTGAAGCATAACAGAAGAACTCAATGCTTCCTATATGTTCAGGATACCACTTCTCAATTTCTTCCTCCCAATTTTTCTTATGTGCTCTTTCTGCAATAAGTATTAAGGTCTTAGAGTTTTTAAAATCAATTTTCCTTATTATGTCAAGTGATAGTTTTGACTTGCCAACTCCAGTACCTGCCATTAACGCAATATTTTGTGGTTTATTGCTTTGACTTATCTTAGAACATACATAAGCACTGAGTTCTTCTCTATTCATATTTATTTGGATTTAAATAGGTTAATAAACTTTTGCCAGAAACTTAGTTTAGTTGTAGTAGCTATTGCTTCTGCTTCTTTTACTTTGTTTTCTAGCCATTTTTTCTTCAACTTATCATAATAATGTTGTTTGATTGAACGTACTGTCCTGTCAGGAAGCTGTCTTTTTAAAATCAAGGCAAGCTCTCTTGTAAACACTCCATCTTCTGGAATTGAATCCAAGATTAGTTTATCTTCAAGTTCAGTCCATTTTTTCATAACGTAAGCTCCTTAATATGAGAAACTTCCTTTGAAATTAGTCTTTCGTATCTTGTCTTTTGGTTTGTCAAATCCATTTCTTCATTGAAGAGTTGATGTTTAAGCTCAATAATAACTTCCTTGATTTTTCTGTACAGTTCTACTTTCGCTCTGGATTCAGCAATTTGTCTACCTTTTACTTCATCATACTTATCGTCTTTTCCACAAACTGCTTTTCCTATAACTTCAACATCAATAAAGCTAAACTTTCCATCTAAAACTGGTATATGTCCAAGATTACTTGTAATTTTACAAACTACAGTACCTTTCTTTTCATTATAATAGAACTTTACATTGTCTTCGTTTAAGGTTGCTCTAATCCTTTTCATTTTGAATTCTTTTTAGTTGTTGATTTTACTTTAAACTTGTTATTTAACCAGGAAGTAACCATATTAAATATGTACTTTCCTTTAGATACTTGTATCACATTAGTGTTCTTTTCGTTCTTTGAAGCTCCTTTGGAGTCGCTTGTATAGAACAAAGCGGGCATATTCTTTCTGTTTAATTCATCTCTGCCTTTAGAGATACCAGTTCTATACCAATATTGCTTTATGGTATTTGGAGATAAACCTGTCTTTTCAGCAACATTTCTAAAAGCCTGACTTAAATTATGCTTGTTGTTTGTTACTTCTTCTGCTAATATTTGCTTTAAGTCTTTTATATCCATTGCTTCAAGATTAGTGAAATCTCTTATTTTTAATTCTGGATGTCGCTTTTTTAACTGATGTATCTTAATATATATAGAATTTTTACTTCTATTTAACTGATTAAACAATCCTTGCAAATTAGTGTTTTTGGGGTCAGTTATATAATCTAATACAATCTTGTTTTCTTCTTCAGTATAGAAGTTCCTGTTTTCATTTGTAGGTTTTTGATTCTTTTTTAGAAAACAATACCTTACATATACTGCTGCTTCTGTCCTACCCAAAGAAGCACTTACTTCACTTATAGCTTGTGGAAGTTTGCCTTTTTCTATTAATTTAACAAGAATCTCATCTTCTTGTTTTGTCCATCTTTTGGCCATTAGGTTTTTACTTTAAGTTAACAAAAGGAACTGAATTACCTAACATATACTGGGGCATCTTGCCATCCCATCTTTGTACTGCTTCATAAGTAGTCAAGTTAGGATTGGCTTCCAATGCCTTTGCCTTGATATTAATAGCCTCAGCTTCTGCTTGAGCCTTAATTTTAGTTTGCTTAGCTTGTTCTTCAACTTGAATAGTCACATTCTTAGCCTTTAAGGCATTCTGTTCAGCTACTTGCTTTTCCTTAATAGCCTTCTCAAAGTCATCATCAAAGTCAATGTTTGTGATTTGAAATTGAATGTTCATAAAGTATGTGCTATCAAGTACTCTTCTTAACTGTTGTTCAATCTCTCGTCTTACAACATCACGATTTTCAACAATCTCTGTTGCAGCAAAATTACCAAAGGATTGCTTCATAGAAGACCTGATAAAAGGAATAACAATGCGGTTATGATAATCATCACCAACATTCTTCATAAGCTTAGTGACATTCTCCTTAACTAAATCATAGTTGATAGTATATTCAACATCTGATGTTTGGACATCCCTTGTGTAACTTTGCTCTCTTCCATCAAATTTCTTTTGCTGGACATTGACTTTACGCACTGTTTGGATGAATGGTATCTTTGCATGTAAGCCATCACCAATACTAATATCATTAATTTTTCCAAAAGTGCTTAACACACCTCTTTCAGTGGATTTGATAGTGTAGAAACTGTCTACTAGCAATACAGCTGCCACAACTGCCACTACACTCCAGATAACGATTCTCTTTGTTCTTTGTTTCTTTTCTTCTTGACTAATCATTTTAATTTAATTTTATTGTTAGACATTTAGTTAGTTGCTTTAATTATAAGTTCATATATAACATCAAAATTCATTTGAATCTGTGTGTATATATCAACTTTCTTATATTTGGAGATATCTTCCTCAAAAGCATCTCCAATAAATAGTTCATATTCCCTTCTACTCCAATAGCGGTAAAGGAAATAATCATCTAAGGCTTTCTTCTTATCCGTTGTTGAAGTCAGAGATTTTGTTTTCTTCTTAAATTCTTCAAGAAGATTCTCTGTAATGATGTTGTAAGGTTTCAATTCTTTTGCATTGAAATCAAAATACAACACATTAAATTCAGGTGTTTTCTTCATTATTTCTTTTTATCAAGGTTATTAATCCAATAATAATAGTGATAGGCCATATTAATGTAGCTACTACATATTTTACTATATAATGCTCTAATAGAATATTCCTACAAATTAGGAGCAGCGTTGCCACTGCTCCTAAATAATAAACAAGTAGTATTATTAACATTGACATAGTATTAACATTAACAAGTAGTATTAACATTGACATACTCTCACCCCTGAAGAGATGAGATTCTTGGCTCAAACACAACTGCCTCAAAACCAATGGGTTCGATGGTCTTACCGTTGCTCGCCAATTCGTAGATGCCCCTACGAAGTATCATTTCAGCAGCGTGAACATCACGGTCATGAATTTGCCCGCAATGCGGACATACCCAACTCCTATTGTTCAAACTGAGATTGTTATTTTTGAAGCCACAGTCACATAACTTGCTGCTTGGAAACCATTTGTCAATCTTATGCACAGTGCAACCATATTTGGCTGCAACTTGCTCCAAGATACTAACAAACTGTGCATGAGCAAGGTCATTCATCTTTCGACCCCACAGATGTATCATACCACTGAGGCTCAAGTTCTCAATGAATATGATATCATACTGCTTACAGAGGTCATGGGCAAGCTTCCACTGGAAATCAGACCTCTTATCACTGATTGACTCGTAAAGTCTGCACAAGGTAAGCCTTGCTTGCTCTTTGTGGTTGCTGCCACTGAGACATCGAGAATACCTCTCAGAGACTTTCTTGAGTCTTCTGAGGTTTTTCTTAAGAAACTGTGGATTACTTATCTTCTTACCGTTTGAAAGGCTCATATATGTCTTTAGACCAAAGTCAATGCCAACACTTGCACCATCGTGTGTCTTAGTATAGCTCTTAGGACTTGCATCTGTTATGACGTAGATGTACCACTCGTTAAGGTGGGAACGCTTGACTCTCACTTGTTTAACCTTACCATTGTAATGGCGTGACAAGGAGAACTTGTAGTCCTTCTTAATCTTGTTAACGTGGAACACGTTACCACATAAGGAGAAGCCTCCTTGTTTATAGCAGAAGGAAGTAAAGTCAGCAGTTTTTTTGAACTTTGGAGGTCTCTTGGCAAGATGTTTGAAGAACCTAGTATATGCAAGGTCAAGTCGTTCTAGTACTTCTTGTGCTGATTGTGAATGAAGATATGTGCGCTTTATGCGTTTTGCAAAATGCTTTTGCATTGCAGCACAAGAAATATACTTACCGTAGAGACGATAGTACCGTTTCTGTAGTGCAAGCGCATGATTCCATACAAAGCAAGCCTCAGACAGCATTGCATCGAGGTGCTTAGTTTGTTTGCTTTGATAAAGTTTGTATTTGTAGGTTATCATACGCTATTATTTTTGCAAAAATACGAAAATTTATTGATACTACAAAATTTATTGTCTTTTTAACATGACGGGGTTGCTTTCATCCAACGACTAAAGTCAGTGGACTTTTCTGCTCTATTAACAGTAAAATCATAACAACAGTTTGGCTTCTTCAATTAAATCTTTGAAATTCTTGTAAAAGGTGTCTCTCAAATCTGCTGTTTTAAAAGACAATACTGTATTACCATAGCAAGTGGTTTGGTCAACTATTCTATCTTGATAGAAATAAAGTACATACTTCCAATCACGTTGGCTCCAATCGGGTTTCCAATCACCATTATAACAATCCCTTAATTGAATAAGCTTACACAATGCAAGCATTGCTTTGGCATATTCTCTTGAAGGAAGCACATTAGCATCTATAATACTATCTCTATAACTAGGATTCGTTGGTGATAAGGTAGAATCAGTCTTGATAAAATACTCTCTTTGAGTTGTTGGATTTTTAATACAGAATTCTTCCCAAGTTTTAGGAAGTTTCTTTTCTTTCTCATAAACAATTCTTGTGTCGTTAGGATTATATGTATATCCTAGTTCATCTAACTTATCAATAAGCATTTTCTTTTCTGAGTCAGAAGCTTCTTGTTCTACCCAAAGAGCCTTTTCTCCCAGACTCAATGAACTGCTTGATGTAGATAAAACGGCTAAGCCTATAACCTTGAATCCTATATATTCAGCAGGCTTTATGTAGTCCTTTACTAGTATAACCTGCGGGAATGGGCCTCTAGTTGTAGCAATATCTCCTTTCTTAGGAATCCATTTAGGTTTGAATTTAATACATTCAAATGTTGAATGTTCTTTGTCAATTTCCATTCCTTCTGGGACATTGATTTTAATTTCGTTGTTCATATTTTAAATTATTTAGATTTGTTACTTTTATAGTATCTCCAACAATGTATAGCTCATTAGTAAATACAATTACGTCATCTATCCATTTAGCGTTAAAATCTTTTACAGTGACTTCATACTTAGTTGTATAACCATTTATAAAGGAATTCTTTTTTAGTTCAACCTTTGTAACTATACCAAAGTCTGTAATTTCTTGTGTACAGCTAAGCATAATAAATACAAGTACAAATAATAAGATTATTTTTTTCATGTTTTTAAGAGTTAATTTCTCTTATTTGCTTAAGTAAACTACATACATCTTCTTCTTTAAACATTTCAATAGGAAGTTTAAGAAGATTAATAGAAGTATCAAGTACTACATAGATTTTTCCATCTATTTCCTTGATATTAACCAGTTCTTTAAGAAGTTTTTCTCTTCTTTCTTCTTGGGATTCAATCCCAAGTATGTGTTTTAATTTGTCGCTCATTGTGTTATTCTTTTGTATCAATTCTAATAATCCATTTTTGTGTAGGTTCATATGAACCTGGAGTTTTATCAATAATACCAAAAGTAACTTTTTTCCAGCTCTTTTTATAATTATCAACTGCTTCTTTGATAAATTCTTTTGGATAGTCTCCATTAAGTTCAATCTTTAAGTATCTGATGTTGTCTTTGTAGATAGCTTTTTCTCTCTTGAATTTTTCTACAGCATAAGACTCAGCACTTTTCAAATCACTTACAAACCTAGTGTAACTATAATTATCAATAGGTTCAGGAGTAAGGTAATCTTCTAATTGTTGTTTAGTAATCATAATTAGTTAAAGTATTTATTGCATCTAACCCAAGGTTCTTTCTTTTCCTCTTTGGTTAGATAGTGGTTATCAAATTCTACATAAGTTAATTCTACTACAATATCCTTATAAGGACATTCTTCTGTATTAAAGTACATACAGTAACTACATATCAAAGGTTCTTCTTCCATATTTATTATGTTTTAGCTTCAAATAAAATAAAAAGGGATAATACTCTTGGTAGTATTATCCCACGAACTAACCTTTAAAATTCACAAATACATTTGAAAACACAACAGAAATGAAATTATTACTACAATCCAAGATAGTAATAATTTTCAGCACAAAAACACTAAACATGGTGGGAATCGTAAGAATCGAACTTACTAAAGACCTACGCAATCCCTTCAGCTCAAAAGAACTTTTAGAAAGGCAGGATTACTGCGAGTCTACCCTATCTTATACTTCTTTTGATTCAGTGTCTTTACCACCTAGGAATTCCCAAATAAATAGGCTGTCTTACTCAGATTGTCACCTTCCAGACCATATCTCCAACATCTAACTTACCCGTCTAGCTGCATCTAGATTTCTGTCACCCATCTCAAGCATTTCCCCACGATTTAAAGCAGATTACGGGGGCTTTCTTGAACCTCAGACAGCCTATTTTGTTACATTAAGACTTCTTTATTTCAAATCCCAAACTCATGATAAGTTTAAGAGTTGAAATAGAAGTATTTCTGTCATATTCTTTCTCTGATTCAGGAAGTTCAGAGTAAGGCACTAAACAAGGATGATGCTTTAAAGTATCGTTTCTTTCAGGACCATAAGTCCAGCCTTGTTCAATTCTTGTTTTAGCCCATTCTTCATGGCAGTTTTCTGCCATAAGTTCAACGAGTTCCTCTAATTCCTGAGGAAGAACCACTTTTTCTGTGTTTTTAGGATTTGGTTTGTACATACTTGTTGTTTTTAGATTAATAATAATAGTCTTATAAACACTGTAAGTTTGCTTCTTAGCGTTTGCTCCACTCTACATATAGGTAACTTCCGACTATTAATTAAGTTTGTTACTTTTATTGGAAATGATTAGTTTCCTTCCTTCATAGGCTACGTAACTCTTCCTACTAACAAGTTATCATCTTGTCTGTGTGGTCCCCCTGGGACTTGAACCCAGAACCTACTGATTATGAGTCAGTTACACTAACCAATTGTGTTAAGGGACCGAATTTTATAATCTGATTGTTCTACTTCTGGAAAAGGCCAGAAATTACAAAAACGTTTAAACATTTGTTTTATAGCTTCTTCCAATGAATTAGCTTCTCCAAATCCAATACTCTTTGCATATTTATATGTATTAGTACCTTCAATATTTAGAATAACATCACTATTACAATGAGTTAAAGGAGAGTGTACTGATTTCGGTTTTACATTTTCTCCTTTTTCTTCATCATAATTCCAACAACTCCAATTAAGAAGATGCCAAACAGTTTCATCCCAATAATCATCAAGACTATCTAGGAGTACATATCCCTTGTTTACACATTTTGCATTTCCTTTATTTGTTTTTTTAAAGTCTTCAAGATTTGTATAGCCTATTTGCCATACATTAACTTTAATTTTAGAGCTTTCCATAATTTTTTCTTATTTTAAGGTTGTTTTATCAAAATAAAGTGGTCCTCCCTCAGGGACTCGAACCCCAGACAGACTATGGATATAAGCCATACGCTCTAACCAACTGAGCTAAGGGAGGGTTTAATGCAGCATGGTTCATTCCAACTTGGTATTACCCTTGTGCCAGTGATGAGCTGACTGCTGCATTATTTTTATCCTGTTAGTGAATATTTATATATAACAAATTATGAACCAACACTACCTTGTGACCGATGATATAACGGATTCACTATAACCAATTGAATTTCGCCTTTCAATTGGGATACTACAGGGTTTAAGTTGTTAAGGCATATTGTCTAGCTTTAAGTTAGCTTCTGCAATCGCCTCTAATTTAGATTTCTCTTCTTTTGTTAAGTTAGGGTCTCTTAAATCTGCATTTAATTTTATTGCATCTTCTTTAGACATTCCTCTTGATATATCATACCACACATCTTTCCAAAATCCCATAATTTTATTTTATTAAAGATTTCATATCTTCAGTTGACAGATGGAACAAAAACAATATCAAAATCAAGAGCAAAAACCTGCTTTTGGAATCAAGAGCAAAATCACCTCCAATATCGTCAGATATATCTACGGTAAATATAATTTTCTCCAAAGGCAGCCATAAGATACCGCTTGAGTATCTCATTATGTATCAATTTGATATTATTCTTATATGTAAAACCCATCCGTCAACTAAAGTTCATTCAAGTTTTGGAACAATATCCTCAGTCTTGAATTATATGGTCAAAGATTACTTCTTCCCTAAAGCTGAAATCTCTTTGTAAATTGATTCCAAGCTATCAGGAATAATAATCTTGAGCTTTTGTAACTCAGATAACTTCTCGTTCTTGAGTACTTTTAGTTGATTGTTTACATCAACCATTTTATTACTCCAAACGAGATATTCGTGTTGGAAATTGAAGTCCTTCTCTTTCTTATCATTTTCAAGAGCAGTTTCAATTTCATGCTTCATACTGTTCAGTTCAGCTTGATATGAACGATGCAAGCCTTGCATCTCCATGAATTTATCTTCAATTTTTGAAGAATCAATACTTGGAGTATACGTATACACAATGGCATCACGACCACTACCATAAACATCACGAGGATTATGGATATAGTCATACATTAAAGCACGCTCTTTTGAGAAAACTCCATCTGGATGGATGTACTTCCCTATTTGAGCACACATTGTTTCAAGGTAGAAATACCTATTGCGCTGCTTGATATTCCATGTAGATATAACATCGTCTTCTGTAAGATATACAGGTCTTTCAGGCTGTTCAGGAACTTCAAGTCCAAAGTCATTATAGGACATATTTTCAGCTTCCTTGAAAAGTCTTTCTTTTGCTTTAAGAGCCTCTCTAAGCCAAGCAATCAAGCTCTTCAATTTAGCTATTCTATCGTGTTTGTCTACAATATCTGAAATATCTTTTGTACCTTCTGAAATAAGTTGTCTTCCAGATGTACCTATAAGCTGCATATCCTTGTCATAGAATCGAATATTATTCAATTCTTTCTCAATCTGTATGTAAGTCTCTTTTGCAAGATTGCAGATGTAGTTTGCACTTGTTGAGGTCAATCCTGACACTCCAAAGAAGATTTCATCTTTTTTCATTGTTGTTGTATTTTAGTTGTTATATATTTAATGAAGTAGTTATAATAACTGCTTAGTGCTCCAGAGGAGATTCGGACTCCCATGCCCTAAGGGCAGCAAATTTTAAGTTTGCCTTGTATACCTAGTTCCAACACTGGAGCAAATGAGTTTTTAACTAGAACTCTAACTAGGGTATTATGAGAATACCTTACCACACTATGTTACCATAGCCAAACAAAGATTTCACAACTCAGACACTGCCATAGATTTGTTGTCTTATTGTCAATAGTTACTTTCCGCTTACTAGCAATCAATCAGCAGTCATAGGCATTGCTATAATAAGTTGTTTGTTGTGGTCTTGACTGACATTACCATATTGGAATTCTTGCAAGATAATTACAACTTTCTCTTCTTGCCGCTTTTCAGCCTTACCTTGGGATTTGAACTCATGTAATTAAATTCCAATCAGGTATCTCCTATTTCAGTCTACACGATTAATGAGATAGGGGTCTAACCTATGCCTTCCACTTTCCATTGATGTTGCAATCAGCAATGTTCCATAGATGTTCGTTCATTAAACTACTCATTTTCGCTCGGTATAGTCCTTACACCGTATTGGTTAGTGTACCAACATCTTTTAACAGCTAATTAATCCGCCCTGTGTTGATATGCTCGGATACTGTGCTTCAAGCAAAGGATTTACACCGATTTTGGGAAATTCTACATGGGTCTTTCGAGCCTATGCACTCATATTTTATTTCGCTGCAAAGATACAACTTTTATTTTATATAAAAACAAAAAAGTAAGAAACGAGTAAAAAATCATAAATCATAAACAAAGCCAAGTCAAATAAAAAACCTCGTTTCTTACTTATATTTTCTATTTCTTAATCCAATCTAACTCTAAGATATAGAAATCTCCCGTTTTAGTTATTAAAGCGTTATCTGTTATTGCTCCTAATGCTTCTTCTAACTCTAATGTATCTTCTGTATATGTTGAGTAGATATTATCCAATTGAGTAATTAATGACTCTGCTTCTTCTACTGTTGTACCCAAAACAAGAGTATCCATATAGTAGACATTTGCATAGTAGCCTGTACTATCATCTATTATTTCTATGGAATCTATCCACTCTGGGAAGAACAAATATTCATTTTCCTGTAGACATTGAGATTGTGATTGTTGTTGCGGTTGAATATTATTTGCTTTTACTATATGGTGTATTACTGAAGCAGTCATTCCAATAAGTACTAATGCTAACAATATGTAGCTTGCGATGTTTGTTTTTTCTTTCATTTTAATTCTATGTTTGTTGTTAATAATATAAAATAGTTAAGGAGTATTACTACTCCTCAACTATTTCAACTTTGAAGCCTCTGCTAAGATACTCTGCTGCCTCAAATGGAGTGAGTTCTTTCCTAATTGAAAGAAGAGTAGCAAAGTATCTCAACCCTTTCATTTGTTTTAACTTTACTAAAGTTTCAGAGGCAACAGTATTACCTATTGTAATGCTAATAGGAACATTTACATATTCCTTTAATGCATTTTTATAAGCTTTTCTGTTTTCATATGCCTTTTGGCATTTGGCTTGTTTCTTTGTAGGGTCGGCTGTTGTTGCAACAAGCTCTCCTTTAGTTTTGAAGTGTTTTCTGTGTGTCATATTGTTGTGTGTTTTTATTGGTTTAGAATTCTTTCTCTTATTATTTTATCTATAGAATGATTTACTTCATGTATGTCAAGATAATAATATGAATGTGACATTTCCTTTTTAATTCTCTTTATTTCTTCTTCTACATTGAAGTTGTCTTTTCTTTTAAATCCAACTGATATACAATTTTGGCAATCAAAACAATCGTAGTTTTCCGATAAATATCTTATGTCTTTACCAGAATTGTATTTAATAAGATGCTCACATTTAAGTTTGTTCATTATGGTTTCAAACTCTTCATCTGTAAGTTCTTTTATTAAAGGATTTCTTAAGTCTTTTCGACCTTTCTTGCTTTCTGTTTTGTCATTATAATAAAACGGGTCGTTAGAACATTCATTTGGATTGTAAAAGTAATATCCTTTATCACTTTCTCCAATTATTATTCCTTTGTATTTGTATTTTGTTTCCATTATTGTTATGTTTTAAAGGTTAGTATTCTAATTAAAAGTGCATAACCTACGCTTTTGTTCCATAAAGATGTTTGTATGCGGAGGTACAGACTCTTCTTATGCTATGCTATAGAGATTTAGAACATTTATCTCTATATTATTCCTGTATCATTGATACTTTTATTTTCACCTTTGTTCTAAGTAGTTAACATAAGTTTGTCTGCTGCACAAACCGTCAGAAACTGTTTCTAACGATTACCTCGTTCTCCATAGTAGTATCGCTCTGCATAATCTCTTCGATTTATAGAGAAAGTTTACTGTTTTCTGTTGCCAAGCACAGTTGCTCCGATTGAATTAACATTCAATCATGTCAAAAGGAATCAAATCCCATAACCCTCCGCTAAGATAAGTTTCAGCATATAGGGTTCCATTTTGGTCTTGATAGACTTCTCTTATATCCTCTAAGCAAGGAATAGACAAGTCTATTTGACCAATATGAGTCATTTTCTCTTTGTTAATTCTAGGAAGCCATTCTTTTGCTTCTCTCTCTTTAATCAAAGAAAAAGACTTGGGTTCAAAACCTTTTAGGTTATAGGTTTTAACCTTTTTCATAATTGTTTGTGATTTTTGTGTTTAAATGTAATGAATGAGGTGAGAAATAAGAATATCTCTCATCTCAATTTAGTTATTCTTTTTAGTCAGTGCTATTTTTTGGGTTATCAACAGGGTTATGAACAGTTTGGGGAGTGTTTTCAACAGCTTTTACGAGTTATCAACAAGTTATCAACATAGTTATCAACAATCACTGTTGATAACTTATTATCTTAAAATGGAAAGACTCAGGAATTTCTCCCTGAGTCTTCCCTATTTGAAACTCCTTAGAAGTCCACATCCTCCCAAGCGTTGGCTCCCTTGTGGCAGAGGACATAACTGCCTGATTGTGAAAGTTTCACAACCTGCAAGTTGTCCACATTCTCCTTAATTTCCTTTGCAGTTGAGATACCCAACTTGCTGGAGATTGCCACAAACGTCTTGTTGGTTTGCTGGTTAGGATTGTTAGGGTCAGTAAACACACAGGAAGTGAACTCCCTCACTTCACCAGTGGCTTCATCAGCCTTGGCAAACTTGCCAATTTGCATCTTACCCATTTTGTTGCGGAAATCACGAAGGCTCCAAGAGTCGCTGATACCTTGATTCTGTCTTTCTTGAATGGTCATATTGTTAGTAGCCATTGTTTTAAACTGCTCTTTCAGCAAGTCACTGATTTAACTGGTCAGTTCCAAGATTGCAATACACTAAATTTCCTGTCAGAGACAATCACACTCTTTCAGGGTGGGCTGAGGAAGCCCAATTAATTATTAATTCCTCAAGATAAAGGAGGAAGTGCTGTTTAATTTAATGAAGAGTCCTTAGGACTTTCCCTTTAAAAGTTCCATTCACAAGGAAAGTTCTCCTGTGCTGTTTAATTTCTTGAAGAGACTTTTTGCAGACTTTTTTCTTTCTTTACAAAGATAGAAAATAAAGAGTAGGATAATACTTAAGAAAGAAAAGTTAAATAAGATAAGAAGTAAAAGGTAGAAAAATAGTATATAACTTACTAAAATATAATCACTTATAGAGATTTTTATTTTATCTTATAAGCTAGTTATTCTTAACTATAGTTAAGGATACACTGCTCATAGTTAAGGACATTACTTAATAAAGTATTAAGGAAAACCAAAATTTATAAGAATATCCTTGCATATTTATTTAGAATTGTGTATTTTTGCAGAAAATTTAGAACTATGGCATATACAAAATTTGAGACTGTTACAAATGATGGTTATTCTCTAGTTGATAACCAAACAGGAGAAATAAAGGAGTTTAAACAAGTAAAGAAAGTTTCTTATGATGACTTTATGATTGTTTTTCTTTCCACAATTCCAGAAATGATGAATTTGAAAGGAAATCAAATGAAGATTTTATTGTTGATTTGGAAAGAATCTTCATTTAATCCAACCAACTCTACAGACGGTAATATCTTTTACAATAACAAATTATTTAAAGACCATATAAGAGAAGCTAATCTAGACCTTACTGATGGAGCAATAGATGTGTATGTTAGCCAATTAACAAAACAAGGGTTTCTTATAAAGAAGTGTAAAGGATGTTATATGCTGAATCCTAATTACTTCTTTAAAGGAAGAGTAAGAGATGCTGCACAAATGTCATTAACTTTAGAATTTGACCCTAAAAATAAATAATATGGATAAAACCGTAGCCTAATAGTACACTTACTCCCTTTTAAAAGTATACTTAGGATTGAAAAAAAAGAAGAGAAAGTGGGTTTCCCACTCTCTCTCTTCTTAGGCTCAGAATTCCACCTCTTCCACACTTGTGTACTCAATGGAGTTCATCATACAAAGCCTCTTGTACTTCCACTCAGGACTGGAAGCTACTTGTAACTTGTCCTTATTGAGGAGCAAGAAGTTGGCATTGATGGTGCCCATTTTGGAACTCACTCTGATGATTTCTGCATTGGGGTCATCTTTTGAGTTGCCCAAAATGAGTTCTTGCCAACTCTCCTTCTGGTTGGTCTCAGGGTTGATGATTTCCTTCACTCCAATGAAGACCTTTCTAAGACCCTTGAAGGACATGAAGT
>Ga0310697_10000393_pt1 | contig 60942 bp, 65 predicted proteins | sample 172DNAGHGlowgp2_FD_203883 | JGI IMG/M metagenome (GOLD analysis project Ga0310697, IMG submission 203883) | Sheep rumen microbial communities from Palmerston North, Manawatu-Wanganui, New Zealand - 1728 DNA GHGlow gp2 (v2) (version 2) | ecosystem: Host-associated > Mammals > Digestive system >...
CCCAGGTCTACAAGATGGACACCATCGAAAAGGAGCCCTGGGCCATTCTGCGCAAGCTCCTGCTGTGGGGCGCTCTCAGCGGCATCCCCGCCGCCCTGGTGGAAAGTTTGCTCACCGGCGTGTTCCAGAACCTGCTCCAGGAGGGCACGCTGCTCTACAACTTCGTCTTCGGCTTCGTGGTAGCAGCCCTGGTGGAGGAGAGCTTCAAGTTCTTCTTCCTCTATAAATTCACCTTCAAGAGCCCCCATTTCAACTACCGCTTCGACGGGGTGGTCTACGCCGTGTTCGTGTCCATGGGCTTCGCCATTTTGGAGAACATTCTCTACGTCTTTCAGGGGGGCATTGGCGTGGCCCTGTCCCGGGCGCTGCTGGCCCTGCCGCTACACGCCGCCTGCGGGGTTTACATGGGCATCGCCTACGGCCAGCAGAAGGTCAACAGCCTCTATAAGCCCGCTTCCTTCGGGGCCGTGGCCCGGGCGTGCCTGCCTGTGCCCATCCTGATCCACGGGTTCTACGACGCCTGCGCCTTCTCTGCGGAGAACTGGCCCGTCTTCCTCCTGGTCTTCGTGGTCTTCGTGATCCTGGTGTTCATCTTCACGCTGCGGCAGCTCAAGAAGGCGTCCCAGACGGACGCTCCCGTCGGGGAGGTGACCCTCTGATGCGCGTGAACATCCCGCTGAACAACGACTGGCAGTTCGTCTTCACCTGCACCGACGAGTTCCTCCGGGGCGAGATCCCCGGGGAGGTCGTGCGTCTCCCCCATACCGTCAGGCTCCTGCCCTGGAAGTGCGCCCGGAAGGAGATGTACGAGACCGTCTGCGGCTATTCGAAGACCATCTTCGCCGACCCCGCCTGGGCGGGCAAGGAGGTGCGCCTCGTGCTGGACGGGGCCTCCCAATACCCCGAGGTGTTCCTGAACGGCGAACCCGTGGCCCCCGAATGGGAGGCCCACTGCGGGTACACGGCCCAGAGCTTTCTGCTGGAAGGGCTCAAATACGGCGAGGAGAACCGGCTGTCCGTGCGGCTGGACACCCGGGAGACCCTGAATCAGCCCCCCTTCGGCTACATGATCGACTACCTGTGCTACGGCGGTCTCTACCGGGAGGCCCGGCTGGAGGTCACCGATCCCTGCCATATCGAGAGCGTGTTCCCCGTGGCCCACGCCGACGGCACGGCAGAGGTCACCATCCGGCTGAACCGAGCCCCCGCCGCGGGCGACGTCCTGCGGCTCAGGATGCCGGAGCTGGGCGTGGACCTCCCTATGGACGCCCAAACCAAAAGCGTCTTTTCCTTCCGGGCGGAGAACGCGGCCTCTTGGGATGTGGACAAGCCCACGCTTTACGATCTGACCGTCACCCTGACCCACGAGGGACAGGCGGCGGACGAGCGCACCCTGCGCATCGGCTTCCGGGACGCGGAATTCCGGGCGGACGGCTTCTATCTCAACGGGAAGCTCGTCCACCTGCACGGCCTCGACCGGCACCAGAGCTGGCCCTACATCGGCTACGCCGCCCCCGCGGGCATGCAACGGGACGAGGCCAACTATCTGAAGTTCGGTTTGGGGCTCAACATCGTCCGCACCAGCCACTACCCCCAAAGCCAGCATTTTGTCGACCGCTGCGACGAGATCGGCCTCCTGGTGTTCACGGAGATCCCCGGCTGGCAGCACATCGGCGACGAGGAATGGCAGCGGATCGCCCTGGAGCACGTGCGGCAGATGGTGCTCCAATACCGGCACCATCCCAGCATCATCCTGTGGGGCGTGCGGATCAACGAGAGCCAGGACAACGACGAGCTCTACTCCAAAACCAACGCCCTTTGCCACAGTCTTGACCCCTCCCGGCAAACCGGCGGCGTCCGGTACCTGCAGCACAGCCACCTTTTGGAGGACGTGTACACCTACAACGACTTCTCCAAGGACGGCACGGGCTACGGGCTGCTGGAAAAGAAGGACGTGACGGACACGCCGGACAAGGGTTACCTGGTGACCGAGTGCAACGGGCACATGTACCCCACCAAGAACTACGACGACGAAATTCACCGGCTGACCCACGCCCTGCGCCACGCCCAGGCCCAGAGCGACGGAGCCGTCCGGGAGGGCGTGTCGGGCTGCATCGCCTGGTGCATGTCGGACTACAACACCCACACGGACTTCGGTTCCGGCGATTCCATCTGCTACCACGGCGTAGCCGACGGCTTCCGCAACAACAAATGGGCGGGCTGGGTATACGCGAGCCAGCAGGATCAGGACCCGGTGCTGATCGTGGGCACGGACATGAACAAGGGCGAGCGGGCCGGCAGCGTCCTGCACGACGCCTACGTATTCACCAATGCCGAGAAGGTGCGCCTTTCCAAGGGCGGCAAGTTCATCGCGGACTTCGAGCCGGACAGGGAGCACTTCCCGGGCCTCGCCCATCCGCCGGTGCACATCGACGACTTTGTGGGCGAGCTGCTCAAGAGCGAGGAGCATTTCTCCGACGAGATAGCGGACAAAGTGAAGAAGTGCCTGTTCGCCGCCCAGAAATACGGCATGGACAAGCTCCCCCTGCGCGTGAAGATGACGCTCCTGGACCTGAAGCTCCGGCACAAGTTCACCATGGAGCAGGGCGTGGAGCTGTACAACCGATATATCGGCGGCTGGGGCCAGCAGTCGGGCCTGTGGCGGTTCACCGCCATCCGCAACGGCGAGGCCGCGGAGTACGTGGAGAAGGGCGATTACAGCAAGCCCTGCCTGGTTGCCTGGGCGGAGCGTGCGCTCCTCACGGAGGGCGACGCCTACGACATGACCCTGGTGCATCTCGAGTGCCGGGACGAGCGGGGCAACCGGGTGAACACGGCCTGCGATCCCATCCTGCTCACCACCGAGGGACCCATCCAGGTGGTGGGGCCCCGGGCCGTCTCCCTGGAGGGCGGCGCTTTCGGCACCTTCGTGCGCACCGTGGGCGAGACCGGCACGGGGGTGCTGACCCTCTCCTCCCCCACGCTGGGGAGCTGCAAGCTGACCTTCACCGTCATCCCGGAGGTAAAATAACATGGAGTTCCGCCGATTCGAAAACGCCTACGTGATCCGCATGGACCGGGGCGAGGAGGTCATGGCGACCCTGACCGCCCTGTGCGAGCAGGAGGGCATCCGCCTCGCCTCCGTGGAGGCCATCGGCGCCGTGGACCGGGCCGTGGTGGGGCTCTACGACGTGGATAAAAAGGTGTTCCATCGAAAGGAGTTCCAGGAGCCCATGGAGCTCACCAGCCTCCTGGGCACCGTCACCGAGAAGGACGGCAAGCCCTATCTGCACCTCCACGCCACGTTGTGCAACGCGAATATGCAGACCCGCGGCGGGCACGTGAACGAGCTTCACATCAGCGCCACCTGTGAGATGGTCCTGCGGCTCTTGCCCGGCTCGGTGGGCCGCCGTCCGGACGAGGCGACGGGGCTGAATCTGTTCTCTTTCTGATTTCTCATAATATAAAAGCGCCGCCCTTCGGACGGCGCTTTTTTCTGTGCTTTCACCAATTCGGTTCTCCCGTTCCCAGGAACAGTACCCGATGGGCGGGAATGTCTTCAACGGGATATTGGGAGGAGAAGAACTTGTGCATGACCTGCTCATAGGTGAGGCTGTCGTCCCCGGCCAGGACCACAGCGTAGGCCTTTTGCCCGTTGGTCTCCCCCGTCAGCGTCAGCAGAAAGGGAAAGGGCTCGTCCCGCATGTCGAAGCCGTCGGAGAAGAACGCCCGGAACTGGCCGTCATGAAAGAAGACGTCCATGAGGTACATCTCCTCCCCGAAGAACTCCGCGATGCGGACCCCGGCTTTCTTTCCGTCCTCGGCCCGCTGCAAAAAGCGCTGCCAGACCTTGACGTTCTCTGTGACGGTCAGATCCTCCAATATGACCCAGCCGTAGAGCTTCGCCGCCTGCCGCGTGTACCCCTCTTCCACTTTGGAAAAGCCCGTATAGTTTCCATCCTGATCCAGCGCAAAGGACACAGGCCGCCCGATGCAGCCCGTCAAAAGCAGAAGGGAGAGCAGGATCGCCAGGGCCTTACCCTTCATGGGGCAGCTCCTCGGTATAGAGCATATCGTGGGAGATGCTGCCGTAGAAGAGACGGCTGACCTCCCCGTGGTCTCTCGTCTGGCCCAGGATCCACATGAGCTTGGCCACCACGGCCTCGGTGGTCATATCGTAGGCTTCCAGCACAGGCAAATCCTGCTTCAGCTTGTGTCCCACCCGATAGACGGTAAGATCGCTCCCCTCGTTGGGGACCTGGGTGGTCATGACCACGGTCTTTCCCGCCAGCACGCCCCGGCGGATGGCCGCATAGAACCGGGACCCCTCGCTGGGCACGCCGCCCACGCCGAAGCTCTCCACCACCAGAGCGTCCTTGCGGCGGAGCATGTAGGAAAGGACCTCCGGCCCCATGCCGGGGATCAGCTTGACGAGGCCCACGCTTTCGTTGAGCTTATGGCTGAACACGGGAGGCTTTGTATAATTGAGATAGATATACCGCAGCACCCGGCCCTCCCGCACGGAAGCGAGCTCGGGATAGTTGATGCTGGAGAAGGCGGAGAAGCTCTTGGACCGGACCTTCCGCGCCCGGGTGCCCAGAATCACGGAGCCGTTGAACACGATGACCACGCCGCAGCTGCCGGGCGAGCAGGCGTAGGCGAAGGCGTCCAGCAGGTTCACCTGGGAGTCGGTGTTCTCGGAATGGATGGGCTTTTGAGCCCCGGTGAGCACGATGGGCTTGGGCGACCGGCGCACGAGATAGCTCAGAGCCGCTGCCGTATAGGCCATGGTGTCCGTGCCGTGGGCCACCACGAAGCCGTCGAACTGGTCGTAGTGCCGCTCGATGGCCCCGGAGATCACCAGCCAGTCGGCGGGGGTCATGTCCGTGCTGTCGATGTTCAGCACCTGGACGGCGTGGGGCTCGCAGATGGTCTTCAGGCCCGGCACAGCCCTCAAAAGCTCCTCCCCGCTGACGGTGGGGGTGAGCCCTGCATCCGTATTCCCGGAGGCGATGGTCCCCCCGGTGGCGATCAATAGTATCTTCTTCATGGCTTCAGTATAGCGGAAACGGCTCCTGTTTGCAATAAATACAGGAAAAAGAAAATCTCCCGATGGCTCGGGAGATTGATTCTTTTGTCTGTTGGTTGTGGAGTGGTTCAGAGGGGAACTTACATGCCGTACCGCTTCTTGAAGCGATCGACCCGTCCGCCGCTGTCCACCAGCTTCTGCCGGCCCGTGAAGAACGGATGGCACTTGCTGCAGATTTCGACCTTGAGCTCACCCTTGGTGGAGCCGGTAACGAAGGTCTCACCGCAGGCGCAGCGCACGACGGCCTCGCCGTAAGACGGTTGGATATCTTTCTTCATGTATTATCACTCCTTTGTCGTGTAATGCATTACCGTTTGCCATTATACCATGGCGAACCGAAAATGCAAGCACTTTTTTCAGGAAATTTTCGGCTGTTTCTGGTCTTCATTATATCAGGCCGCCAGGGAGGATGGCAGAAGCGGCGTTCTTCTTCCCGAAGCTGTGCTTCGCACCGCGAGTGGGAGAAAACGCCGCTGATTTGCGGCGTATAACTAAATAGAAACGGCGCTTAAGACGCCGTTTCTACCTGTCTATTCTTTTTGAATAATCCGCCGCAAATGGTCTGGCGCCTCCTTTGGCGGCCTTAATTGCCGTACCGATTCTGGGGGCTCAAAGTATAGCCCGACTTCTCGTAGATACGGATCCAGTCCTTGAGCTTGGTGAGGAATTCCTCGTTGGTGGCGGTCTTGGCCATCATGGGCACCACCTGCTCGGTGACCTCCGCGGCGCCGCCGCCGGCCAGGAACTTGCGGAGCATATAGACCCCTTCCAGCTCCGTCTTGGAAAGGAGCAGCTCCTCCCGCCGGGTGCCGGACTTATAGATGTCGATGGCGGGGAACACCCGCTTCTCTGCCAGCTTGCGGTCAAGATGGATCTCCATGTTGCCGGTGCCCTTGAACTCCTCGTAGACGATGTCGTCCATACGGCTGCCGGTCTCCACCAGGGCCGTGGCGATGACCGTGAGGCTCCCGCCGCCCTCGATGTTCCGGGCCGCGCCGAAGAACCGCTTGGGTTTATGGAGCGCGCCGGGGTCCATGCCGCCGGACAGCGTCCGGCCCGTGGGCGGGATCACCAGGTTATAGGCGCGGGTGAGCCGGGTGAGGCTGTCCAGCAGGATCACCACGTCCCTCCCCTGCTCCACCAGACGCATGGCCCGCTCCTGGACCATCTCGGCGATGCGGGTGTGATGCTCGGGTAGCTCGTCGAAGGTGGAATAGATCACCTCGCCCCGGATGCACCGCTTCATCTCCGTGACCTCCTCGGGCCGCTCGTCGATGAGAAGGACCATCAGATGGGTCTCCGGATAGTTGGCGGAGATGCCGGCGGCGATCTGTTTCAACAGCGTGGTCTTGCCCGCCTTGGGCTGGGACACGATCATGGCCCGCTGCCCCTTGCCGATGGGGGCGATCAGATCGATGAGCCGGGCGGACAGGCTGTTGCTCTCCCCCGCCGTCTCCAGGGTGTAGCGCTCGTTGGGGAAGATGGGCACCAGCTCCTCGAAGGTCTTCCTCCTGGCGTTCTCGTCAGGCGCGAGGCCGTTGACCCGGTCGATGTACATGAGGGCGTCGAACTTGTCTCCCTCCCGGTGGGGCCGGGCCCGCCCTTCCACGTAGTCGCCGGTCTTCAGGCTGAAGCGGCGGATCTGGGTGATGGAGAGGTAGATATCCTTGGGGCCGGAGTAGTAGTTGTTCATGCGGAGGAACCCGTATCCGTCGGGCAGCACCTCCAGCACGCCCTCCGTGGGAGGGCAGTTCTCCGTTTCCAGCATCTTGGGCACGGCGGGGTTGGCGGTGCCGTACTCCTGGTTATAGTAGGGCTTCTCCTCCTCGCCGTTTTGTGCGGGAGGATTGGCAGGCGCGGCAGGTCGGCCGGTCCGCTGCTCCTGGCCGTTCTGGTTCTGATAGCGGCGCTCACCGTTCCCGTAGCTGCTGTAATGGCGGTTGACGCCCTTCTGATAACGGCCGGCCTGGGCGCGGTCGTTCCGACGGCGATCCTTGTCCCCGGCTTCGTCCCTCGCTTCCGCCTTGGGCGGCTCCTGAGCCGGGGCGGGCTCCTGCGGCTTCTCCACCGCCGGGGCGGCAGGCTTCTCGGGCTGCTTCCGCTTGCGCTCGCTCTTCCCCTTCAAAGCCGGTTTGTCCGCCGGCTGGGCGGGTGCTTCCTCGACCGGCGCAGGCTTCTCCTCCGCCGGCGCGGCGGGAACGCTCTCCGCCTTCTGCGCCGAAGTCGCCTTGGTGGGACGGCCCCGCTTCTTGGGTGCGGGCGCCTCACGCTTGGAAAGCATGTCGATCAGCTCGTTTTTTCGATATTTGCCTACGTTTTTCACGCCCAGATCCTTCGCCATCGCGCGAAGTTCTGCCAGGCCTTTCTCCTGCAGTTCATCAGGAACCATTCGTTTCCTCCAAAGAAATATGGATTTGTATATGTGGGATTGTTGAACAGACGGAATCGATCTCGTATGGCTGTATTGTAGGGCCTTGGACCCGTTTTTGTCAAGGTGTTTTGCAAAATCAGTGCAAATCCCGCCCCCTTCGTCCCCCTTTGCCGCATACCCTCACAGGCGGCCGCATAGGCTGATGGCAGGAGGTGGACCTATGGATAAGACCGGAACGCTGGCGGAATACGTGCCCGACGCCCATCAGATCGTGGTCGAGGGGCAGCGCCATGCCCGCATCACGGGGGTGGTGGACGTAGAGAGCTTTCATGAGGAGGAGGCCGCCATTCTGACCGAAGCGGGCATGCTGATCCTCTCGGGAGAGCAGCTCAAGCTCACCCGGCTGGACCCGGACAGCGGTCAGGTGATCGTGGACGGGCGGATCCTCTCCCTGGAATACGAGCAGCCGTCCGTGAAGCGCAGCCTGTTCGGCCGAATCCGGGGATGATCCGGGACGTGTTCAGCCAGCCCCACCAGGCCATGGTCATGCTGTTCTTCGGCCTTCTGGGCGGGCTGGGCTATGAGCTGCTGCGGTTGCCGCGCCTTCGCTCCGGACGGATCGGGACGGTGCTCTGGGACCTCCTTGCCCTGCTCCTGCTGCAAGTCTGTCTGCTTGCAGGGCTCATGCTCTCCACCCGGGGAGAGGTCCGGCTCTACGGCCTCGTGCTGTTTTTCGGCGGTATGGCCCTCGTCCGGTGGGCCTTTCGCCCCCTGTTCACAGAAATACTCCAAAAGATACGCAAAAAACTGTTTCCCTCTTGCTGAAAGTCTGCTATACTGCTCTACGTGAAAAGACGTGCCCGCAAAAAAACGGTTTACTTCAAGCCCATACACTTTCTCCTGCTTCTGGCGGTGGACGCGGTCATTTTGGCCGGCGTCATCATCCCCCAGCGCACCAACCGGGAGAACGCCCAGCTGCTTCTCGAGCAGAAGCGGTCGGAGCTGAACGCCATCAAGATCGAATACGAACGGGAGCAGGCGAACCTGGATTATATGCAGACCGACGAATACAAGCTTCAGCAGGGGTCCGTCCGCTACGGCTGGCATTACACCGACGACTCCATCATTCTGGACGAGGACAACGAGTCCCTGGCGGGAGGCAGCCAATGAGCGTGCCCGTAGCCATACTGGATATCGGCAGCAACTCCGTTCGCTTCGCCGTATTGGAGAAGGGCGGCGACGGTTCTTTTTTTGTGCCTGACGGGCGCAAGGAGCTGTGCACCACCCGTCTGGGCAAGGGACTCGACCAAACCGGCCGCCTCTCCCCCGTCTCCATGGCCGACACCGTCAAAGCCTGCCGCCTGTTCTGCGGCAAGGCCGAATCTGCCGGGGCCCCCGCCTACGCCTACGCCACCAGCGCCGTTCGGGACGCCGCGAACCGTCAGGAGCTGCTGGACGCCCTGAAAGCCGCCTGTCCCGCCATGCAGGTGTTCCTGCTCTCCGGCGAGGAGGAGGGGCGATTGGCCTATCAGGGGGCCATGGGCGGCAGCGTCGGGACGCTCCTGGACATCGGCGGGGGCAGCGCCCAGGTGGTCACCCCGGCCTGGTCCGTCAGCTTCCCCACGGGCTGCGTCCGGGCTCACGACCTCTGTCCGGAGGACGCCCTCGAACGGATGCGGGACACCATCTACACCTGGCTCAACGGCCGCGTCAAGCTGCCCGGTGCAGCGGAAGCGCCCTTCATCGGCGTGGGCGGCACCATCACCACCATCGGCGCTCTGCTGCTGCAGCAAAGCCGTTACGACGGGAGCCGACTCTCCGCGCTGCGGATCACGCCGGAGCTCCTCGCCGCATTGCTCGTTCGGCTCTCGGCTATGGGCGACGAACAGCGCGCCCAGATGCCGCTCCTCGTCCGCCGCCACGACGTGATCCTCCAGGGCGGGCTGATCCTCAGCTGGTTCATGGAAAACCTGCCCATCAAGGCCCTGACCCCCACGGACCGGGGCGGCATGGAGGGGTTCGCCGGTTGGCTGTGTGAAAAAGGGATCATCGCGTAAGAAAACATAAAAAGACCGCTGAGAAACAGTCCGTTCCTCAACGGTCTTTCTTTTACGTGTCAGTTAGTTCTCGTCCTTCTTGTCAGGGATGCTGATCTCGATGGGCTCGTTGCAGTTGGGGCAGATGAGCCCGTCCGGATTGTCCAGCATATCCTCGTCGAAGTAGATGGTCTCGCCACAGCTGGGGCAGACGACCTCGAAGAAATCGTCGTCATCCACATCCTCGTCCTCGTCGTCCTCGTCCTCGCCGTAGAGGATCTCGTTGTAATCGTCCATGTCATCGTAGATCTCATCGATGGAATCGTTGATTTCTTCAATGGCATCGTCGTGATCGCTCAGCTCCTCGGCGATGGTGTCCAGGGCGTCGATGATGGCGTTGAACAGCTTCTTCTGCTTGGCGTCCTCGATCTCCAGGCCCTCCATGAGGCCGTCCAGATACGCAACCTTTTCGGAAATCCTGCTCATAAGCTCCTCCTTGTTTCGTTTGCTGTTACTATGGCTTAGATGCGCTCCATGTATTCGCCGGTACGGGTGTCCACGCGGATCTTGTCGCCCTGGTTCACGAACAGGGGCACGGCGATGTGGTAGCCGGTCTCCAACACGGCGGGCTTGGTGGTGCCGGTGGCGGTGTCGCCCTTGAAGCCGGGCTCGGTCTCGGTGACCTCCAGGACCACGAAGTTGGGGGCGGACACGGCGAAGGGCGTGCCCTTGTAGGAGCGGACGGTGACGGTGTCGTTCTCCTTGATGAAGTCGATAGCGTCCTCCACCTGCTCATGGTTCAAGGGGATGAGATCGAAGGTCTCGCTGTCCATGAAGTAGTAGAGATCGCCGTCGGAATAGGAATAGGTCATCTCCTTGGTCTCGATGCGGGCCTCGGGATACTTGTCCGTGGGGCTGAAGGTGCGCTCCAGCACCGCGCCGGTCATCGCGTTCTTGAGGCGGGTGCGCACGAAGGCCGCGCCCTTGCCGGGCTTCACATGCTGAAAGTCCACAACGGACCAAACGTTGCCGTCGATCTCGACCGTGGTGCCTTTACGAAAATCGCCTGCCATTACCATAGTTTTCTTTTCCTCCCTGTAATTACTGGTTTCGTTCTGTATGTTATATGGTCAATCCACGCTGAGAAGCTCTTTCGTAGAGCTGACCAGGTCGATCTTTCCCGTTTCGGTGACGACGCAGCAGTCCTCGATGCGCACGCCCAGCTTCCCTTCGATGTAGATGCCCGGCTCCACCGTGATGGTCATGCCCGGCTCGAAGACCCATTCGCTGGCAGTGGAAGCGTTGGGCGCTTCATGGATCATGAGGCCGAAGCCGTGCCCGAGACTGTGGCCGAAGGTCTCGCCGTAGCCCTGGGAAGCGATATAGTCCCGGGCGACGGCGTCCAGCGCCTTGCCGGTGACGCCGGCCTTCAGGGCGTCCAGCGCCTTCTGCTGGGCGGTGCGGACGATGTCGTAGATCTTCCTGGAGAAATCGTCCACCTGGCCGACGGCGAAGGTGCGGGTCATGTCGCTGTGGTAGCCGTTGTAGACGCAGCCGAAATCCAGCACCACCAGATCCCCCTTCTGGAGCCGCCGATCGCCGGGGATGGCGTGGCACATGGCGCCGTTGGGACCGGAGCCCACGATGGTGTCGAAGGAGGGGCACTCGCTCCCCAGCTTGGCATTGATATAGTCCAGCTCCGCCGCCACTTCCTTCTCGGTCATGCCGCTGCCGATGCGGGTCAAGAGCTGCTTGAAACCCTCGTCCGCCATGTTCTGGGCCCGCTGCAGGCTGGCGATCTCGTCCGCCGTCTTGATGAGCCGGGGCTTGTTCATCTCCTCGGAGAAGGGGACGAACTCATAGTCCAGCGCCTTGTACTTCTCGAAGGTGGCCACGGTCATGGTATGGTTTTCAAAGGCCACCCGCTTGCAGCCGTCCGCCTTCAGGAGCCTGTCCACCGTGGGGAGCAGGGCGCCGCGGCCCACCTCCACCACGTCGAAATCCGGGCTCTGTTCCTTGGCCTGGATGGTGTAGCGAAAATCCGTCAACAACGACGCATGGTCCATTGTGACGACCAGAGCCGCCTCGTCGCTGGTGAAGCCGGAGTAATACCGAATAGCGGTGAGACCGGTGACCAGCGCCGCGTCCAGCCCGCTGTCGCTCAGGAGCCTGCGCAGCTTTTCCACACGTTCTTTCATGCCTTGATTCCTGTCCTCCCTGCAAAGTCCTACCCAAAATGTCAACATATTATATCATGCTGTTTCATATATCACAAGTCTTTTTTTGCGGAGCCGTCCGCCGCCTCCGCCAGGGCCAGCCGAAGCTTCAGCACCGCCTTCTTTTCGATCCGGGAGATATAGGACCGGGAGATGCCGATGCGGTCCGCCACCTGCTGCTGGGTCAGCGGTTCCTCTCCGCCGAGGCCGCAGCGCAGCGACAGGACCAGCTTCTCCCGCCGTTTCAGGGTCCGGTCCATGAGGTTTCTCAGCCGCTCCCCTTCCAGCCGTTTGCTGACCGTCTCGAAGAGCTCCGACCCGTCGGTGCCCACCAGATCCAGCACCGTCCGTTCGTTCCCCTCCCTGTCCCGGCCCAGGGGCTCCTCCATGGACACCTCCCCCACCAGCTTCTTTTCCGTCCGAAGGCTCATGCGGATCTCGTTTTCGATGCACCGGGAGGCGTAGTTCGACAGGCTCCCCTTGTCCGGGGAAAAGGTGTCCACCGCCTTGATGAGGCCGATGGCGCCGATGGAGATGAGGTCGTCCAGCTCCCGGCGTCTCGTCAGCTTCCCCCGGGCGGCGTACTTGCCCGCGATATGGGCGCAGAGCCGCAGGTTGTGGAGGATCAGCCGGTCCCGGGCTTCCTCGCTGCCCGCCGCCAGTTCCTCCAGCGCCTCCCGCTCCTCCGCCGCGCCGAGGGGCTTTGGGAAGGACGCGCTCTTGACGTACCCGGCGAAGAACAGCCACCGCAGCAGCTCCAGCAAAAACAACAGCATAGCTTCACCCCCCTACGGGATGAACCTATGCTGAATTCCGACAAAAGATGCTATGGACCTGTCCTTATTCCCAGAAGGGCGAATACTTCACCACGTTGGAGCGGTGCTCCTCGTAGGTCTTGCTGAACACCAGACGGTTGGTCTGCTTGGGGTTCATGTTGCAGAAGTAGAGGTAGCCCTCGCTGAGGTACTCCTCCGACGGGTAGAGAGCCGCCTGGATGGCCGCCCGGCCCGGGTTGCAGATGGGCCCCACGGGCAGGCCCTTGTTTCGATAGGTGTTGTAGGGGGACACGGTGGCGAGCTCCGTATCCGTGAAGGTGTACTTCTTCACCCCCAAAGCGTAGGACAGCGTGGCGCAGGATTCCAGGGGCATCCCCTGCCGCAGCCGGTTGTGGAACACCGCCGACACCCGGGCGAAGTCCTCGTCCGCCGCGGCCTCCTTCTCGATCATGGAGGCCAGGGTGATGGCCTGGTCCGTGGTCAGGTTCAGGGCCCGGGCCCGCTCCGCGTCCTCCTCGGTGAAGACCACGGCGAACCGGTTCAGCATCTTCTTGAGGATATCGGCGGCGGCCGCGTCCTCATACACCTCGTAGGTGTCCGGGAACAGGTACCCTTCCAGGGCGTAGCGCCGATCGGAGGGGTTTTGCAGGGGGTCGAGATAGCCCACGGACAGCAGCGTCCCGTCCTTGCAGAGGGCCAGGAACTCTTCCTGCTCCTCCAGCATGCCCGCTTCGTAGAGGGCCTGGGCGATCTGATCCGCCGTGTATCCCTCGGGGATGGTGAAGCGGGTGACCCGCCGCCCCTCGTTTCCGGCGCAGAGGATGTTCACGATCTCGGGAATGGTCATGTTCCTGGAGAGCACGTAGGTCCCCGCCTTCAGAGCGTTGGCCTTGCCCGTAAAGTCCACGTACACCTTGAAGGAGGCGGTGCTGACGATGAGCCCCGGCTCGTCCTGGCCCCGGGCGTTGTAGAGCAGAAAGGCGATCCGGGAGGCGGAAGCGCCCGCCGGGATCTCCACCTGGATGGGGGTGTTGTCCTCCGCGTCCACGGGGTAGACGAAATGGCTCAGCACGTAGCGGATGGCCCCGATCATGGCAAGGGCCACCAAGCCCAGGCTCAGCAGCGCTGCGACGATGGGCCGGAGGATCCGCCATGCCTTTTCCCGGCGCTCCGTGACCGGGTCCTTCCATTTGGTCACACTGGCCATGTTACCTCTCCCATTCCGAAAAATCCACGCCCACGCCTCGGGCGATGGCGTCATAGGTGTCCGTCAAAAGCTTGTTCAAGCCATACTCCGCCAGCAAAAAATCGGCGGCGTCCGGGGAAAACTGCAGCAGCTCAGCCAGCTTTTTGAGCTCCTCTTCCTCCGTCCCGCCCTCGCTCCCGGCCATGCGCCGGGCCTGGACGGTCATCTGCAGCTTGTGAAAGCGCCGCAGGAGGGCCGCGGTCTGTTCGTCCGCCAGAGCTTTCTCCTTGGCGGCCGCGTACGCTTCGTATTCCTTGCTGCGGCGGATCTCGGCCGCCAGCTCCTTAGCCAAGGTCCCGATCATGGGTTTCTCCCTCGATGACGATGGGCAGGATGAGAGGCGTCCGCTTGGTGCGGCTCTTGAAGAAGGACTTGAGCTTGCTCTTCACGGCGGCCTTGATGTCGCCGTAGTTGGCCTTATTCTCGGTTTCGAACCGCTTGACCTCGGGCGCGATGATCTCTGCCGCCTCGCCCATGAGCTCGTCCGATTCCTTCATGTACACGAACCCCCGGGAGATGAGCTCCACCGGGGCGATATCGCGGCCGGTCTCCTTGTCCACGGAGATCACCGCCACCACCAGGCCCTGGCTGGACAGCTCCCGCCTGTCCCGGATGACCGCGTCCTCGATGCTCTTGCTGCCGTCCACCATGACGGCGCCCGAGGGCACCTCCCCGGCCTTGGCCGCGCCCTTCTTGGTGAAGGTCACCGCATCGCCGTTGTTCAGCACGAAGATGTTCTCCTCCGGGATGCCCATATCCAGGGCCAGCCGGCCGTGGGTCATGAGATGCCGGAACTCCCCGTGGGCGGGGACGAAGTATTTGGGCTTGGTGATGTGGAGCATGAGCTTGAGCTCCTCCCGGCAGGCGTGGCCGGACACGTGCACGTCCGCCATGCGGTCGTAGACCACGTAGGCCCCCTTCTCGAAGAGACCGTCGATGACCCGGCCCACGCCCACCTCGTTGCCGGGGATGGCGGAGGCGGAGATGATGACCGTGTCGCCGAAGCCGATGTTGACCTTATGGGAGGCGTTGGCCATGCGATAGAGGCCGCTCATGGGCTCGCCCTGGCTGCCGGTGGTGATGATGCAGACCTTGTCGTCGTTGTATTTGTGCAGGTCGTCCACCTTCACGATCCGATCCTGCGGGATGTGCATATAGCCCAGATTCTGGGCGTAGGCCACGATCTGCTCCATGCTCTTGCCCGCGAAGCAGATGACCCGGCCGTGCTCGATGGCCACGTCCGCCACCTGCTGAAGGCGATAGACGTTGCTGGCGAAGGAGGCCACGATGATACGACCCTTGGCCAAATCGAAGTAGTGCTCGAAGGTCTTGCCGATCTCCCGCTCGGACTGGGTATACCCCGCCCGCTCCACGTTGGTGGAGTCGGAGAGCAGGCACAGCACGCCCTTGCTCCCGTAGTAGGCCAGGCGGTTGATGTCGATGGGCTGGCCGTCGAGAGGCGTGAGGTCGATCTTAAAATCGCCGGTGTGGAGGATCACCCCCAAAGGTGTGGTGATGGCCAGCGCCACCGCGCCGGGGATGGAGTGGCTGGTCTTGATGAACTCCACCTTGAAGCAGCCCAGCTCCACCGTGTCCCCGGGCTTCACCGTGTTCAGCTTGCCGGGAACGTGCATCTCCTGGAGCTTGTGCTCCATGAGGGCCACGGTCAAATCCGTGCCGTACACGGGGACGTCGAACTTCTGCAGGGCGTAGGGCACGGCGCCGATATGGTCCTCGTGGCCGTGGGTGATGACGAAGCCCCTGAGCTTCTCCCGGTTCTCCTCAAGATACGTCATGTCCGGAATCACCACGTCGATGCCCGGCATCTCCTCGTCCGGGAACGCCAGGCCGCAGTCGATGACGATGATATCCTCCCCGTACTCCAGGAGGGTCATATTCTTTCCGATCTCGCCCATGCCCCCTAAGGGGATGAGCTTCAGTTTGGTTTCTTTCTTTCTCATTCTCTTTCCTATGTGTCGGCGCGCCTGTTTCGGCGGCCGTTCGTTTCGTTTTATTCGATGGCCGGGGATAGAAGGGCCTTCTTCTCCCGGACGGTTTGCAAAGCCCGTTCCGACAGGAACAGGTTCTTCTGCTGCTTGCCGCGGAATCGCTGCCCGGCGGGGGCCATGATGCCGAAGGTGACGTTCATGGGCTGGAAGTCGTGGCCGACGTACTCCGCCACGTAGTGGCCCAGCGCGCCGATGGCGGTCCTGTCCGTGAAGTCCACGGGGGCTTTGCCCAAAAGCTTTTCATGGAGGGCCAGCGCTGCGAGAAGCCCGCTGGCGGCGCTCTCCACGTACCCCTCCACGCCGGTCATCTGCCCGGCGAAGCACAGGAGGGGGTCGGTCTTCAGGGAGTAATCCCAGTTCAGCAGGCCCGGGGACGGCAAAAAGCTATTTCGGTGCATGACCCCGTAGCGCACGAACTCCGCGTGTTCAAGGCCCGGGATCAGGCCGAAGACCCGCCGCTGCTCGGGAAACTTCAGATTGGTCTGGAAGCCCACGATGTTGTAGAGGCGGCCGTCCTTGTCGTCCTGGCGAAGCTGGACCACGGCGAAGGGCATCTTCCCCGCCACCTCCAGGCCCACGGGCTTCAGGGGACCGTACGCCAACGTCATCTCGCCCCTCTTGGCCATGACCTCCACGGGCATGCAACCCTCGAAGACCCGGGGGGTCTCGAAGCTGTGGAGCTCCGCCGTCTCCGCTTCGATGAGGGCGCGGTAGAAAGCGAAGTACTCCTCCTTGGTCATGGGGCAGTTGAGATAATCCTCCCCCCGGCCGTAGCGGGAGGCGGCGAAGACCTTGGAAAAGTCCAGGCTTTCCCTGGTGACGATGGGCGCCGCCGCGTCGTAGAAATGGAGGGGCTGGCCCACCAGCTCGGATATGCGCTCGTAGAGGGCGCCGGAGGTCAAAGGGCCCGTGGCGATGACGCAGGGGCCATCGGGGATGTCCGTGACCTCCCCGGGGATATAGGTCAGATTGGGAAGGCCCAGGAGCTTCCTGGTCACCAGTTCGGTGAACCCCTCCCGATCCACGGCCAGCGCGCCGCCGGCGGGGACCCGGGTCTCGTCAGCGCAGGAGAGGATCAGGGAATCCAGCGCCCGCAGCTCCTCCTTCAGCAGGCCCACGGCGTTCTCCAGCCGGTCGGACCGGAGGGAGTTGGAGCAGACCAGCTCCGCGAAGGTGTCCCGCTGATGGGCGGGGGACCGCTTCTCCGGCTTCATCTCCCGCAGGGTCACGGCATGGCCCCGGCGGCACAGCTGATAGGCAGCCTCCGCCCCGGCCAATCCTGCGCCCACTACGGTAACGTTTGCCATCTTACGCCTGCTCCTTTTCTTTATCCTTCTTGCCTCGCTGGATATATCCGCAGTTCCGATCGCCACAGGCGATGAAGGGACCGTTCTGACCCATGCGCTGGACCAGGATGCCGCCGCACTTGGGGCACTTGCCGGGCACGGGCTTATCCCAGCTCACGAAATCGCAGGCCGGGTAGTTGGCGCAGCCGTAAAAGTTCTTGCCCTTCTTGGTGTGGCGCTTGAGGATGTCCCCGCCGCACTTGGGGCATTGGACGTCCAGCTTCTCCACCAGGGGCTTGGTGTTCCGGCATTCGGGGAAGTTGGGGCAGGCCAGGAACTTGCCGAACCGGCCCGTCTTGATGACCATCATGGCCCCGCACTTGTCGCAGGGCACGTCGGACACGGGATCGGGCAGCTTCACCTTGTCGATGTTGGCGCCGGCGGCCTCCAAGTCCTTTTCGAAAGGGCCGTAGAAGTCGGACACCACCTGCTGCCAGGGGACTTCGCCCTCCTCCACCTTGTCCAGCTTCTCCTCCATGTCGGCGGTAAAGGCCACGTCCACGATGCCCTTGAAGTTGTCCTTCATGAGCCGGGTCACCACGAAGCCCAGCTCCGTGGGCATCAGCACCTTCTTCTCCCGGAGCACGTAGCCCCGATCCACGATGGTGGTGATGGTGGGCGCGTAGGTGGAGGGGCGGCCGATGCCCTTCTCCTCCAGGGTCTTCACCAGCGTCGCCTCGGTGTACCGGGCGGGGGGCTGGGTAAACTTCTGCTCGGGGGTGATGGCCTTGGGCTGGAAGCTGTCCCCTTCCCGGATGGGCGGCAGCTGGACCTCCTTCTCCCCCTGATCGTCCCTTCCCTCGGTGTAGATCACGGTGAAGCCGGGGAACAGGGTGCGGACCCCGGCGGACTTGAAGGTGACGCCGTTCACGTCGAAGGACACGGTGGTGGCTTCCAGCACCGCTTCGCTCATCTGGCTGGAGAGGAAGCGCTCGTAGATCAGCTTATAGAGCTTGTACTGCTCGGCGGAGAGGCTGGCTTTCAGGTCCTTGGGGCTGTTCTTCAAATCCGTGGGCCGGATGGCCTCGTGGGCGTCCTGGGCGTTGCTGCGGCCCCGGTACACGTTGGGCTGGCCGGGCACGTATTCCGCGCCGTAGTTGGCTTCGATGTATTCGAGGGCGGCCGCCTGGGCCTCCTTGCTGATGCGGACGGAGTCGGTACGGATGTAGGAGATGAGGCCCACGGGCCCCTTTTTGCCGATGTCCACGCCCTCGTAGAGCTGCTGGGCCACCTGCATGGTCCGCTTGGCGGTGAAGTTGAGCTTACGGGACGCCTCCTGCTGCAGGCTGGACGTGGTGAAGGGCGGCGCCGCGTGGCGCTTCTTCTCGCCGGTCTTCACCTCCACCGCCCTGAAGGGCTGCCCGTCGATGCGGGTCAGGACCTGCTTCGTCTCCGCCTCGGTGTGGAGCTCCTTTCGATCGCCCCAGTTGGTGAACCTGGCCTCGAAGGGCTTCTTTCCCTGGAGCTGGGCGGTGATGGTCCAGTATTCCTTGGGGACGAACTCGTTGATCTCCTCCTCCCTATCGCAGATGATCCGGGTGGCCACGGACTGGACCCGCCCGGCGGACAGGCCCTTGCGCACCTTGGCCCAGAGGATGGGGCTAATCTTGTAGCCCACCAGCCGATCCAGGACCCGGCGGGCCTGCTGAGCGTCCACCAGATCCATGTTGATGGGCCTCGCCTTCTTGAAGGAGCCCTTGACGGCGGCGGAGGTGATCTCGTTGAACTCGATCCGGCACTTGCTCTTCTCATCCAACTTCAGCACTTCCGCCAGATGCCAGGAGATAGCTTCGCCCTCCCGGTCAGGGTCGGTGGCCAGATACACTTTATCCGCCTTCTTCGCTTCCTTGCGTATGGTCTCCAAAACCTCCTTGCGGCCCCGCAGGGCGATATAGGAAGGCTCGAAGCCGTGCTCTACGTCCACGCCCAGCTTGGACTTGGGCAGATCCCGGATGTGGCCCTGGCTGGCCACCACCTTGTACTTGCTCCCTAAAAACTTTTCTATGGTCTTCGCCTTGGCGGGCGACTCCACGATCACCAATGATTCGGCCATGGTACTTTCCTTCTTTTTTCTACACGATAGTCGTTTGCAGGGGGTCCAGCGCATAGACGCTCCCCGGCAGTTGCTTTATTATTCCCGAAAAAGTCAGTCCTGTCAAGGTGGGAATCAGCTCGTCCACCCCGCCCCGGCAGCATTCCAGCAGCTCGTCCTCGTTTTTCTCCCCCGTTTGGAGGGCTTTCACGATCTGCTGCTCCAGGGGATTGAGCTCGCTGAAGGCTACGGTCTGTACCTCGTCCCCGCCGCCGCCCTCGCCGAACTCCGCCAGGATGTCGGACACAGAGGTGACCAGCTTCGCCTCTCCCCGGCGGATCATGCCGTTGGTGCCCGCGCTCATCAAATCCGTGATCCGGCCCGGCACGGCGAACACCTCCCTGCCCTGCTCGAGGGCCAGCCGGGCGGTGATGGACGCACCGCTCCTTTCCCCCGCCTCCACCACCAGCACGCCCAGGGACAGGCCGCTGATAATCCGGTTCCGGAAGGGAAAATTCTGAGGCATGGGCGGCGTCTTGGGCAGAAACTCCGTGATGAGGCAGCCCCGCTCGGCGATGGCCCCGTAGAGCTTCTCGTTGCCCTTGGGGTAGACCACGTCGATGCCGCAGCCCAGCACCGCCACGGTGGGGTCCTGCGCCCCTTCCACGCTGAGGGCGCCCAACGCGGCGTAGCCGTCGATCCCGGTGGCCAGGCCCGACACCACGGTGCCCCCGGCCTTCACCAGCTCCCGGCCGAACTTCTTCGCCACCTCCTTGCCGTAGTCCGTGCAGCGGCGGGTGCCCACCACGGCCAGGGGAAGCTGAATATCCTCGTTCAATGTCCCCTTATAGAAGAGCACGGCGGGGGGATCGGGGATCTCACGCAAAAGCGCCGGGTATCCATAGCTGGCGGAGGTGATCACGTTCACCCCGTTCTTGTCGAGCCAGCGGACGTACCGGTCCATGAACCCGTCGGCCGCCGCCTCCCTGAGCCGCGCCCGGCTTTCCTCGGAGAGCATGCCCAGGCGCTCCCAGCGCCCCTTCTGCACGTCCTCCCAGGCCTCCTCCAGATAATAGTATTCCTCCCGCACGGCCGAAAACTGCCGATATCGGGTGCCGGTGGCGTAGTGGAGCCACAGCTCCAGGCGGTCGCTGTCGTCGATCATAGGTCCGCCTCCCCCAGAATGGACAAGCTCCGGTAGCGGATGGCCTCCGCCAGGTGCTTCTCCTGTATCTCGTCACAGCCGTCCAGGTCCGCGATGGTCCGGGCCACCTTCCGAAGCCGCTGATAGGCCCGGGCGGACAGGTTCATCCGCCGGAAGGCACGCTCCATCAGGGCCTGACAGCCGCTGTTCAACGGGCAGAAGGCCTCGATCTGCTGGATGCTCATGCGGGCGTTGGTGCGGATGCTGTCGCCGAAGCGGGCGATCTGCCGCTGCCGGGCAGCCACCACCCGCTGACGGATGCTTTTGGACGGTTCTCCCGCCGCCTTCCCCTTCAGATCCTCGAAGGGCACGTCGTTCATTTCGATGAACAGATCGATGCGGTCGAGAAGCGGCCCCGAAATGCGCCGGGCGTACCGCTGGATCTGGCTGGGGGTGCAGGTGCATGCCTTGGTCCGGGAGCCCCGGTTGCCGCAGGGGCAGGGGTTCATGGCCGCCACCAGCATGAAGGACGCCGGGTAGGTGCAGCTCGTCCGGGCCCGGGACACGGTGACGATCCCGTCCTCCAGAGGCTGGCGCAGGCTTTCCAGCACGTCCCGATGGAACTCCGAAAACTCATCCAGGAACAGCACGCCCATGTGGGCCAGGCTGATCTCCCCGGGCATGGCGTTGGGCCCGCCGCCGGTGATGGCGGCTGCCGAAGCCCCGTGATGGGGCGAACGGAAGGGACGGGCGGCCACCAGGCCGCGACTGCCCGCCACGGAATGGATCTTGGTCACCTCCATGCACTCCGCCATGGTCATGGGCGGCAGGATGGAGGGCAGGGCCCGGGCCAGCATGGTCTTGCCGGAGCCCGGGGTGCCGGACAGGAGCAGGTTGTGGCCGCCTGCCGCGGCGATCTCCGCCGCCCGCTTGGCCGTGGCCTGGCCCTTGATGTCTGCAAAGTCCCAGGGATAGGCCGCCTCCTCAGGGACGAACACGGTGGGCGGCTGGGGCTCCATGCCCCCGTCGCCCTGCAAAAAGCTGACCAGCTGCTTGAGATTGTCCACCGGGAAAATGCGGACCCCCTCCACGCAGGCGGCCTCGGCGGCGTTCTCCTTCGGCACGAAGAACACGGTCTCCCCCGCCTCCCGGGCGGAGATGACCATGGGCAGGACCCCGTTCACGCCCCGCACGTCCCCGTTCAGCGCCAGCTCGCCCAGATACACGGCCCGGACGAGAGGGGCCTGCTTCAGCACCCCCTCCGCGGACAGAAGGGCCAGGGCGATGGGCAGATCGTAGACGCTGCCCTCCTTGCGCACGTCCGCCGGAGCCAGGCTCACCGTCACGTGCTGGTCGCTGGGAAAGTCGTAGCCGGAGTTCTTCATGGCGGACCGTACCCGCTCCTTGGACTCCTTCACGGCGGCGTCGGGCAGGCCCACGGTCTCATAGGCGTGGAGCCCGCCGGAGATATAGGCCTCCACCTTCACGGGGAAGCCGTTGAGCCCCGTGAGACCGAAGCTGTTCGTCTGGGATAGCATAGCGCCTCCTTATCACACCCACCCGTAGTAGAGGATGGATGCCGGTAAAACGTTCTCCAGGAAGCCCGCGTAGCCGTAGCCCGTGGGCAGGCCCGAGATGGCGGGATACAGCAGGATGAAGTACACCACCGCGAGGCCCAGCCACGCCCACTTGATCCAGGCGATCTTTCGATTCTCCTGCTCCAGCAGGAAGAAGAGATACACCGTGGACAGCAGGATGAAGGGCACCGTGGCGAAGAAATGGTAGAGGAACACGCACCGGGTCACCAGCACCCAGGGAAGATAGTTGGCCAGGACCCCCACGAACAGGATGGAATGGACCGGGTTCCTCTTCACCTTGCCCAGCACCCACTCGAGGAACAGGCACACGGCACCCACGGCGCTGACCCACCACACGGCGGGGTTGCCGGTGCTGGCGATGTTGGAGATCTTCTCCCCGTCGCCGGACACGTAGAACCAGACGCTCTTAAAGGTGAAGGGCCACTGATACCAGGTGCTCTGGCACATATGGGTGGCGGTGAGCTGGCTGTGGTAGTTGTACATGTCCTTCTGATTCTTGATCAGGGTCAGGAACATGTCCTTCAGGCCGTAGCTCGTCCGGATGGACGCCTCGTACCGGTAGTAGGGGAAGTAGGAGATAAAGTAAATTAGCCCCGGCACCAGAAGGAACCACAGGCAGCACCAGAGGGCGGTGGTCCACAGGTTCCGCCAGAACAGGGCGCGCTTCCCCGCCGCTCCCTTGTCGTGGCCCTTGTAGGCCTCGAACATGGCCGAAAACAGATGATAAAACAGCACCACGGCGAGACCCGCCCCGGCGTAGCAGCCGATCCACTTGCTGCTGCAGCCAAGGCCGAAGGCCACGCCCGACCAGGCCAGGGGCCAGAGCTTGTCCATGAGGGGCGCGGTGTAGAAGTCCTGCCGCACGTACTCATACATGAAGAAGAACATGAGCAGGATGAAGAACACCCCGTACACGTCGATGGTGGCGATGCGGGTCTGGGTAAAGTGCATGCAGTCGAAGGCCCAAAGGCCCGCCGTGACGAAGGCGAAATCCGTGCGCTTGAAGATGCGCTTGGCGAAGACGTACATGAGCGGCACCATCCCCACGCCGAACAGGGCCCCCATGATCCGCCAGCCGAAGGGCTTCATGCCGAAGATCAGAATGCCCAGGGCGATGATGAGCTTGCCGAGGGGCGGATGGGTCCACTCGTAGACAGACATGTTGTGGATATTCTCATAGGCCGTGCGGGCATGATAGATCTCGTCGAAGATCATGCCGTTGAAGTAGCTGGGGGCTTCCGGCACCGTGTCCTGCTCGTCCACCAGGTTCAGCACCGTCTGATTGTCGTTGATCACCTCCAGCACCGTGACGGGCAGCAGCCGTCCGTCCGAGAAGAAGGCCACCTCGTTCATGGCCACGGCCCTATCCTTCACGCTGACGATCAGATACCGGGTGGTCATGTTCACTTCCGCCTTCTGCCACTTGAACATATTCCCCTGGTCCATGGCGTACTGCTCCCCGGAATCGTCGTCCCCCAGGAAGCGGATGGTCCCCTGGGCGATGTTGCCGTTGAACCAGATCTCGTCCACGTTCACCGTCTGGCCGAAGTCCAGGGTGAAGCGGTCGCCGGGCTCCCCCCGGTAGACCGTGGTGGGGAAAGACAGGGTGCCCAGGTTCACCAGGGCGATCACGGTGTAGACGAGGGTGAGCGCGCACAGCAGGAGCTTGTCCAGCTTCAGCAGCTTTTCGCTCTGCCCCTTCTCGAAGAGGCTCAGTATTTCGTATTTCGGAGAGGCGTCCTTCTTCATTTCTTCAGTCCCTCCTCGATGAACGTATAGAGTTCGGAAGGCTTTTGAGCCTCCTCCCGTTTGATAAACCCCGTAAGCCGTTCCTTGAGGTCGTGGAGCATATCCGCCGTCACGTAGCCGAAATAGAGGCACACCAGCACCTCCGCCCCGGACCAGAACCGAAGCACCGTGTTGTGTTCCCGACCGCCCCGGATGACGCTCATGGCCTCGTTGCTCACCACGTACTGAGCCATCATCTCGTTGAGGAAGGTGGTCACGGTGAACAGCAGCGCGATCAGCAGCAGCCGTTTGTCCTTATAGTAGGCGTAGGCGAACAGGAGCATGACCAGGATGGGCACCACGTACCGTTCGTGCATGTAGTGGCCGAAGGTGAAGATCAGCGCCATGGTCAGCGACGCCGCCAGGAACAGGAAGCCCTTGTCCTCGTTCAGAGGCTTGTCCAGGCGCTTCTGGGCCTGACGCCGGCGCAGGATGGTCATAAACCCTGCCAGGACGGCGAGGACGATGGCGATGGTGCCGAACTGCTTGAAGGTCAGGAAACGGGGCACGATGTACTCCCCTGCCCGCTTCCAGTTAGCGCCGCAGAAGGCGAAGTAGTTGTAGGCCTCCACCGTGGCGTAATCGTAGTGGGAGGAGGCGGTGAGGAACCGCTCCGCGAACCACAGGACGCTCTCGTCCCCCTTGAAGGGCAGGGAGATGAGCAGGATCACCGCCACGGCCGAAAGGGCCGCCAGGGCCGTATTCCGCACGTCCTCCAGGGCCTCCTTCTCGCCCCAGCGGATGAGGAACAGGTGGGCGAAGGCGTACACCGGTCCGAACATGAGGGCCTGCCACTTGGTCATGACGGCCAGGCCGAAGACGGCGCCGGAGAGGACGGTCTTTTTATCCAGCAGCAGCAGGAAGCTGATCACCAGCCACAGCGTCAGGATGGAGTCGATCTGGCCCCAGGCCCCCGTAAGGAACAGCAGGGCCGGGTTCAAAAACACCAGTCCGCCCAGGATCAGAGCGCCGGAATTGTTGATCCGCTGCCGGCGGGCGAAGTTCATCAGCAGCAGGCTCAAAGCAAGGTCCGCCGCAATGGCCGGGAGCATATAGAGGAAGATGCCGAAGACGCTGCCCGTGTCCACCCGAAACAGGTTCAGAACGGCCGAGTACCCGCCCAGGAACAGCATATAGCCCGGGGGATAGTCGTACCAGTCGTGGCCCGCCGCCCAGTAGAAGGACCGGGTGCCGCTGTTGGCGATGTCCTGGCCCCAGGCGATGAAGCAGCCCATGTCGCTGTCGTGGCCCCGGAACAGGGCGCACAGGACCAGCCGGAGCAGCAGCCCCACCACCACGATGAAAGCGAAGCCGCCCCAGTAAGCCCTGTCGGGCAGGGTCTTGCCCGTGAGCAGCCGCCGGTTGCGGTAGACCCCGAAGATCAGCAGGACGCCGGAGAGCACCGCCGCCCAGACGATGACGGCGAAGAAGGATTTGTAATGCTCCTCGTCCCGAAAGGCGTCGTCCCCTTCATCGTCGGATCCGCCCCAGGCTTCCAGCAGCTGATAGCGGCCCTCGTCGGGGGAACCGGCGCGCAGGGAGACGTTCCGAAAGCGGGCCGTGCCCCGGCTGGCCTCGGAGTATCCCCCCAGCCGCAGGGCCAGGATGACCTCGGTCTGCCCCGGTTTGGTTTCAAAAAACAGCTGTTCCTCGGCGAAATCGCCGTCGCCCAGGAGCCCGTCGGAATAGACGCAGCTTCTGTCCAGGCTGTAGTTGTCGATGGACAGGGACGCGCCCCGGCCCTCCGTCACGCCCTCCGTGGCGATCTCGCCGGTGAGCACGTAGAGGGAACCCTCCTCCACCTTCACCTTCTTGCAGAGCCTGAGATCGTCCGCCACGTCGGAACGGAGGGTGACGATGCCGGTTTCGTCCCCGTAGGCCTCGTACTGATTCTCAAAGGAGGTGACGTACCAGCCCTCGGGCAGGCCCCCCGGTGCGCTGGCAAGATCGTAGGCGGTGGCGACGGACGCACCGCCGCCCCTGTTCTTTTTGAAATAGAACCCCGCCGCGGCGATCACCGCCACAGCCAGCACCGCCACGATGGCGCTCAGGATCTTCTTCTGCACGATCTATCCTCCGAACCCCTTCTCACAGGGATATATTTCCTCATATGTATGATAGCACAAAGGCGCTATATAATGCAATCCATTGTCAAAAAGGGTTCACATTGTGCGAGGATACGACGGCATCCGCTCGCCGAAGGGAGGGCTGTTTATCTCTCTCCCCCGGCGCAGCTGAAGAGAGAGAAAGTCTTTGTCCTCGTCTTTGTCCTTTTCTTTGTCTTTTTCTTTGTCCTTGTCTTGGCCATGTTTGCCATAGAAAAAATAGCCAGGCCATGCTTGGCTATCCTTTGCTATGGTTCGCTGTGGTTTGCTAAAACGCGCCGGGGAGATGGACGATGCGCAGCGGCCGGGTGTATACCTCCACCACGTCGAAGCGGGTGTGGGCGTCCGGGGTCCGATGGGCTTTCAGATACCCCTGGGCGGCCCGGATGAGAAAGAGACGCTTTTGGGCCGTAACGGCGTCCCGGGGCAGACCGTAGTCCGTCCGGGAACGGGTCTTGACCTCCGCGAAGATCAGGATTCCCGTCCGCCGCTCCCGGGCCACGATGTCGATCTCGTAGCGGCCGTAGCGCCAGTTCCGATCCAGTATGCGGCAGCCGTGGCAGAAGAGATACCAGGCGGCCAGCCGTTCCCCCCACTTGCCCGCGTTCATGGGACGAAGTGGCCGATGAAGCTCCGGCGGTGGATGGGACAGGGGCCGTACTCCCGGAGGGCGGCGATATGCTCCGCCGTGCCGTAGCCCTTGTTGCGGGCGAAGCCGTACTGGGGATAGAGGGCGTCCTGCTCGATCATGTACCGGTCTCGGGCCACCTTGGCCAGGATGGACGCCGCGCCGATGGAGTACGTGAGGGCGTCCCCGTGGATCAGCGGATGCTGGCGGGCCGGGATATCGAGCCCACGAAGGGCGTCGATGAGCACGTCGGTGACGGGAACGCCGATCTTAGAAAACGCCTCGGCAAAGCCCCGCTTGGTAGCCTCCAGAATGTTGATCTCGTCGATGACCTCCGGCCCCACCCAGGCGGTGGCATGGGCCAGGGACGTGGCCAGGATCTGCTCGTAGAGGCTCTCCCGGCGCTTCTCGGAAAGCTTCTTGGAATCGTTGATATAGGGGAGCAACGGCTCCGGGGGCATGACGACGCAGCCCACCACCACGGGCCCCGCCAGGGGACCCCGGCCCACCTCGTCCATGCCAGCCAGAACGACGCCCGGCTGCTCCCAATACGTTTTGTCTATTTTGGAAAGCTCTGCAAGGCGCAGGAGCTCCTTTTCGCGGATCTTCATGCTACTGCTCCGGTACGGCGTCCAGGGTGACTTTGGCGATCTTCCCGCCGCGGAACTCGTCGAGAACGATCCGGGCCGCCCGCTCTGTGTCCAGCACGCCGCCGGACAGGAGGAAGCCCCGGCTTCTCGCCACCGCCTCCAGCAGCTCCCCCTCGGGGGTGTCAGCGGCGATCTTCTTGTACCGGTCCATGAGGGCCTGGGGCGCCAGCTCCCGAAGGCGGACGAGGAGCTTTTGGGCCAGCTCCTCCCCGTCCAGGATATCGTCGTTGATGGAGCCCAAAAAGGCCAGGGACAGGGCCTTTTCCTGGTCCTCCAGCTTGGGCCAGAGAAGCCCCGGGCTATCCATGAGCTCCAAATAGGCGTTGACCTTCACCCACTGCTTCGACCGGGTCACGCCGGGCGTGTCGCCGGTCTTCGTGCGGTTTTCCCCCGCGATCCGATTGATGAAGGTGGATTTGCCCACGTTGGGGATGCCCGCCACCATGATCCGGACGGTCTTTTTGACCCCCTTCTCCTCCATGCGCTTCACCTTGTCACTGACGGCCCGTTCCATGAGGGACACGGCCTGCTTCTTCCCGGCGGCGCCGGTGGAGACGATGGGCGCGGCCAAAAAGCCCTTCGCCTTGTAGTAGTCCACAAAGCGGCGGGTCATGGCTTCGTCCGCAAGATCCGCCTTGTTGAGCAGGATCAGCCGGGTCTTATTGGCGAACAGGCCGTCGAAGTCCGGGTTCCGGGACGCTTCCGGCGCCCGGGCGTCCACGATCTCCAACACCGCGTCCACCAGTTTCAAGTTTTCCTGGAGCATCCTCTTGGCCTTGGCCATGTGCCCCGGGTACCATTGGATGGTCATTGTCTATCCTTTCAATAAACAAAAAAGCCCCGTTGACCGGGGCTCGTTGGTTCCTTATTTGGTGACGATGCGCTCGCGGATCTTGGCAGCCTTGCCGGAACGCTCGCGGAGGTAATAGAGCTTCGCCCGGCGAACGACGCCGTGACGGACCACCTCGATGCGGCCGATGCGGGGGCTGTGATAGGGGAAGGTACGCTCCACGCCCACGCCGTAGGAGATACGACGGACGGTGAAGGACTTGCGGATGCCGCCGCCCTCCATCTTGATGACGATGCCTTCGAAGTTCTGCAGACGCTCGTGGGTGCCTTCCACGACCTTCACGTACACGCGGACCTGATCGCCGATCTCCAGCTCAGGCAGGTCGGTACGCAACTGTTCTTTTTCCAGTTCCTTGATGATGTCGGACATTTTGATTTTCTCCTCTCGTTCTCTATGAGCGATACGGGCGTTCATGACCGCAAAAAGCAGGACAGTGGACCGTCCATTGCCGCAACGGGCGTATTATAGCATGTAAAAACAGGGAATGCAAGCCCTATTTTCCCTTATTTTCGTAGTATTTTCCGAAGGCGCCGAGAAGCTCCGGGCGATTCTCCCTGGTCTTCTCCATGGCCTGCGCATGCCGCCATGTTTCGATGTTCGCCGCGTGGCCGGAAAGGAGCACCTCCGGCACGGTCATGCCCCGAAAGTCGGCGGGCCGGGTGTACTGGGGGTATTCGAGGAGGCTTTTGGAGAAGCTCTCCTCCTCTGCACTCTCGCCCTTGCCCAGGACCCCGGGCACGAAGCGGCTGACGCAGTCGGTGAGCACCATGGCGGGCAGCTCCCCGCCGGTGAGGATGTAGTCGCCGATGGACACTTCCTCGTCCATCAGAGCCATGACCCGCTCGTCCACCCCCTCGTAGTGGCCGCAGAGAAGCAGCAGCCGGGAGCATCGGGCGAGTTTACGAGCCCGCGCCGTGGTGAGGAGCCTGCCCCGGGGGGTGAGGAGGATGCGATGGGCCTCATGATCGGGGTCCACAGCCTCGACGGCGTCGAAGATGGGCTGGGCCATCATGACGAGGCCCGCGCCGCCGCCGAAGGGATAGTCGTCACATTTGCTGTGCTTGTTGTCCGCCCAATCCCGGATGTTGTGGATGCGGATGGACAGAATCCCGTTCTCCTGGGCCCGGCCCAGCATGGACTCTGAAAAGGGCCCGGCGAACATCTCCGGAAACAGGGTCAAAACGTCAATTCGCAAAGAGACCCACCTCCCTGAGCACGTCCGCCTTGAACACCATCCGGCCGCCCTCCACGTCCACCTGCTCGATGACCTTTTTGAGGGCGGGGACCATGAGCTTGCCGCCGTCGATCACGTACACGTCGTTGGCCCCGGTGGACAGCACGTCCGTCACCTTGCCGTAGGCCTTCCCCTCCGTGTCCGTGACGCAAAGGCCGATCAGGTCCGCGATGAAGTAGGTGTACGCCGGCAGCTGGGCGGCATGGGCCCGGTCCACACAGAGGAACCCGCCGCGCAGCGTCTGGGCGTCCTCCACCGTCTCGTACCCCTCCAGGTGGACCACCACGGCGTCGGGACGGCAGGAAAGCACAGAAAGCCGCACAGGGACATGGTCCCCGTGCAGCTCCAAATATCCTTCCTTCATGCCCTTGAACCGGGTCACATCGTCGGTCAGGGGGTCCAGCTTGACGGCCCCCTTAAGGCCGTGAGGCCGGGCGATGAACCCGACGCGCAGGAATTCCGTCACAGAATGTCCACCACGTACTTCTTCTGAGCGTCCACGGAGGCCGCCTTCACGATGGTACGGATGGCCTTGGCGATGCGGCCCTGCTTGCCGATGACCTTGCCCACGTCGGAGGGGTCCACGGAGAGCTCGATGACGAAGGCGTCGTCCTCCTCCCGCATCTCCACCTTCACGGCGTCGGGCTGGTCCACCAGGCTCCTGGCGATAAACAGTACCAGCTCGTCCATGGCTTACTCGATGGCGCCGGACTTCTTGAGCAGGGCGCGGACGGTGTCGGTGGGCTGGGCGCCGTTCTTCATCCAGGCGGCGGCCTTCTCATTGTCGACCTTCAGCTCCACAGGCTCGGTGCCGGGATTGTAGTAACCCAGCTCCTCCACGAAGGCGCCGTTGCGGGGCGCGCGGGAATCGGCCACGATGATACGGTAGAAGGGGGCTTTCTTGGCGCCCATGCGGCGCAGTCTGATCTTCAGCATTGTTTGTTTTCTCCTTGTTTTATCTTTTTTTTGATGTATGAAAAACGGTGTTACCCATTTTTTCCTTGTCTTAGAACCCGAAGGGGAAGCCGCCGCGGCCGGCCCGCTTCAAGAACTTCCTGTTGGTCATCTGCTTCATGAGCTGGCGGCTCTGGTTGAACTGGTTCATGAGCCGGTTCACCTCCTGAACGGTGGTGCCGCTGCCCTTGGCGATGCGCTTCCTGCGGCTGGCGTTCAGCAGGTCCGGGTTCGCCCGCTCCGCCTTGGTCATGGACTGGATGATGGCCTTGGTCCTGGCCAGCTGCTTTTCGTCCACCTGGACGTTGCCCAGCTTGGAGGCCCCGGGGATCATCTTGAGCATATCCTCCATGGAGCCCATGTTCTGCATCTGCTCCATCTGATCCAAAAAGTCGTTGAGATCGAAGGACGCGGTCCGCATCTTCTTCTCCATCTCAGCGGCCTTCTTCTCGTCGAAGGCCTGCTGGGCCTTCTCGATGAGGGTCAGCACGTCGCCCATGCCGAGGATCCGGGAGGCCATGCGGTCCGGATGGAAGGGCTCGATGTCGGTGAGCTTTTCGCCGGTGCCCGCGAACTTGATGGGCTTGCCGGTGACCGCCTTCACGGACAGGGCCGCGCCGCCCCGGGTGTCGCCGTCCAGCTTGGTGAGGATCACGCCGGTGAGGGGCACCGCCTCGTGGAAGGCCTTGGCCGCGTTCACCGCGTCCTGACCGGTCATGGCGTCGATGACCAGGAGCACCTCGGCGGGGTTCAGCAGGTCCCGGAGCTTTTTGAGCTCTGCCATCATGTCCTCGTCTACATGGAGGCGGCCCGCGGTGTCCACGATGAGCACGTCGTAGAAGTTGCGCTGGGCGTAGGTCACGGCTTCACCGGCGATCTTCACCGGGTCGATCTGCCCCTTCTCGAAGACGGGCACACCCACCTTCTCCCCCACCACCTTCAGCTGGTCGATGGCGGCGGGCCGATACACGTCGCAGGCGCACAGGAGCGGGTTCTTGCCGTACTGCTTTTTGAGGAGCATGGCCAGCTTTCCGCACATGGTGGTCTTGCCCGCGCCCTGGAGACCGGCCATGAGAATGATGGCGGGCTTGGTGGAGCCGAAGTCCAGCTTGGCGTTGGTAGAGCCCATGAGGGCCGTCATCTCTTCGTTGACGATCTTGATGATCTGCTGGCCCGGGGTCAGGCTCTCCAGCACGTCCGCGCCTACGGCCCGCTCGGTGACCTTCTTCACGAAGTCCTTCACCACCAGGTAGTTCACGTCCGCCTCCAGGAGCACCAGGCGGATCTCCCGCATGGCGTCCTTCACGTCCTTTTCGGACAGGCGCCCGCGGCCCGTCAGCTTTTTGAAGATGTTCTGAAGACCCCCGGAAATGCCCTCGAATGCCATAGGCTCCTCCTTGCTCCTTTTACTCCTCCCAAACGCTTTCCACCGTATCCAGGCCCTGCTGCAGCAGCTCCTTCTCCCGGTCGCTTACGTGGCTCTCCTTCACCAGCATGCGCATGGCGGCCATGAGCTTCTCCTGGCGGTTGAATTTCTCCACCAGCTTCAGGGCCTTCTCATACGCCCGCAGCTGCTCCTCGGCCCGCTTGAGCGTGTCCCGGACCCCCTGGCGAGAGATGCCCTCCCGCTCGGCGATCTCGGACAGGGAACAGTTTTCGTTGGCGTACTGGCTCATCATCTCCCGCTGTTTTTCCGTCAGCAGGAGGCCGTACCAGTCCAAAAGCTCGCCCAGCTCGATCAGCTTGTCCATATCGCACCTCAGCAAAAAGCTGTAAAGTATTTTTACTTTACAGCTTGAACAGTATACCCTATGCCGTTGCAATTGTCAACAGGTTTTTCAGACGGTTTCGAACAGTTCCTGCGGCAGCTGGGGCAGCTCCTCCAAGCCGGTCAGGTTGAACTTATGCAGGAAGGTGTCCGTGGTCACCAGCAGCATGGGCCGGCCGGGCACGTCCTTGCGGCCGGAGACGGCGATGAGGCCCAGCTTCAAAAGCCGCTCCACCGCGTATTCGCAGCGGACGCCCCGGACCTCCTCGATCTCCGCCCGAGTCACAGGCTGGCGATAGGCCACGATGGCCAACGTCTCCAGGACGGAATTGGAAAGGCTCCGCTGCTGGGTGGGGTTCAGCACCGCTTCCACCGCGTCCGCGTTCTCCGCGGCGGTGGTGAGCTGCACGGTGTCCGCCGTGGTGAAGAGCCTGAGGCCCCGATCCTCGGCCTCGTAGGACAGGGACAGCTCGAACAGCTTCTGCTTCAGCTCCCCTTCGGTAAGCTCCAATCCCCGGCAGAGCTCGCTCAAGAGCACCGGCTCCCCGGCCACGAACAGTATGCTTTCTATCTTTGACGTGATCCGATCCATAGTCTATCGCGCCCCATCGGTGGGCAGCGCTTCCTCCTCGTCCATGTACACCGTGTCCTCTCCATCCTCCCTGAGCTGCCGCATGTGGATGCGGATGGGCGCGAAGGTGTCCCCCTGGGTGATGTGAACCTCGCCCCGCGCCATCATCTCCAGCACCGCCATGAAGGTGACCACCACCTCCATGCGGGTGGGACGCTCGCTGAGCAGCTCCCGGAAGGAAAGATGGGGGGTTTCCATAAGCCTTTTGCGGATCAGGCCGGACCGCTCCCGAACGGTGTAGGTGTCCTGGCGGACCCGATGCTCCCGCACCTCCTCCTCCGGCTCCCTGGCCCCCGCCAGGGCCTGCAGAAACGCTTTGAGCAGCCCTTCCGCCGTGGCGTCGGGGAGGTCCGCCTCCTCCTTGGGCGGCGGCAATTCCTCCGGCAGCCGGGAAAAGCGGAGCCGCGCCTGCTCGTAGAGTTCGTTCAGCTCCTCCCCGGCGGCCTTGTAGATCTTATACTCCTTCAACCGGCGGATGAAGGCCTCCTCCGGGTCCTCCTCCTCTTCCTCCTCCAGGGGCGCGGGCCGGGGCAGCAGGTGCCGGGACTTCAGGTATACCAGCTGGGCCGCCACGGTGAGAAAGTCGCTGGCCGCGTCCATCTCGTCCTCGGTCAGATCTTCCATATAGCGAAGGTATTCCGCCGTGATCTTAGACACAAAGATATCCTCGATATTCACCTCCGCCTTTTCGATCAGGTGCAGGAGAAGATCGAGGGGTCCGTCGAAGTCCCGGATATGTACCCGATACCCGTCCATCTACGCCACCAGGAGCTTGCTGATGAGGCCGAAGACCAGGTTGTGGGCCCAGGAGATGGGGTAATCCAGTATCCCCAGCCACAGCAGGGCCAGCAGGATATAGCGGCCGTACTGATGGAGGAAGGCGAACACCTTGTAGGGCACGCGGCGCGCCAGCAGGTTTTCCGCCACGTGGCTGCCGTCCAGGGGCGGGATGGGGATCAGGTTGAAGATGATCAGGGTGGTGTTGATGCCGATCAGGTTCAGGAAGATATAATAGAAGGCGTCGTTGAAGAACAGCATATTGTTTCGCCGCACCAGGACGATGAACAGGGCGGAGAAAAAGATCACCTGCAGCAGGTTCATGGTCACGCCCGCCAGGGAGACGATGATTTCGTCCCGCTTGAAGTGCTTGAAGTTCCGGGGATTCACCGGCACGGGCTTGGCCCAGCCGAAGCCCAGGAACAGCAGGCACAGGGTGCCCAGGATGTCGAAGTGATCCAGGGGGTTCAAACTCATGCGCCCCAGATTCCGGGCCGTGGGGTCGCCGCAGCGATAGGCCGCATAGGCATGGCCCCATTCGTGAAGGGTCAGGCCCAGCAGCAGGGCGGGCAGCATATACAAAAGCTGCAAGGGGTTTTCAATAAAATAACGGATTCTGCTCATGGGGACAGTATACCGTATCGCCCCCTCTTTGGCAAGTCCCGGTTCAGCCGGTCTGCCTGAGATAATCCGCGCCGATCCTTCTGAACAGGTCAGTAAAGGAATGGGAGATCACGTCCGCCGCCGGATAGAGGGCTATGGTGAAGACCTCCTCCCCGCCCAGGGTGAACACCGCTGCGCCCACCGGTTCCTCGGCGTACAGGGGCGCAGTCAGCTGTTCCGGCACGTCCAGCCGCCGCTCCACCTTCCCCGCCTGCTTGGAGAGCAGCAGCGAAGCGTCCTCATGGGCCACCAGGTCCACGGCGTCCCGGTCCCCGTAGAGCACGGGCCAATCGGGCATCACCACCTCCCCCGCCCCGCTGAGGCGCACGGGCTGAAAGGCGGCGAAGGCGTAGTCGAAGAGGGAACCTGCGGCGGCGAACCGCTCCTCGCTGGTCCTGGCGCCGACGACGGCGGCCACGTAGACCACCTCCTGTCGCTTCACGGCAAAGACGCCGGAGTAGCCCTCCTCCTTCTGGGAGCCGGTCATAAGGCCGAAGCAGCCGGAATAGCTGCGGATCATGCGGTTGGCGTTCACCAGCTCCGTCTCCCGCCCTCCGGCGTGAACGATATGCTCCATGTATTGTCCGGACCAGCGGCAGAAATGCTCGCTCTTCACGGCGGCGGCCCCCAGGGCGCACAGGTCCCGGGCGGAGAAGGCGGTGCCCGTGCCCAGGCAGTCGGTGAGGACCCGGTCCACGCCCAGCTCCTTCAGGGTGACCGTGATGTTGTTGAGGAACACGCTCTCGGAGCCGAAGACGTTTTCCCCCAGGGTTACGATAGCGTCCCCGGCGGAGATCATGACGGCCGCTTTCAGCAATTCCCCCGCCTCGATCCGCTCCCCCGCTTCCAGAAAGGCCGTGGGGCCGGAGATGGAAGCGGCGTGAGGAGACACCTGCATGCCCGCGCTCTCGGCGACGAGCCCCCTGTCGAAGGCCCGGCACAGGGTCAGCACGGCGGGGAGCTTGCGAAGCCCCGCCACGGCCTTAGCTTCCGTCCCCTTCTTGTCCAGCAGGGGCTCCTCCCGTCCGGGCAGGGCAAGGCAGTAGGCGGGCACGTTCACCGACACAGGGTCCTCGTCCCCCCAGGTCCCCAGGGGCACCAGCAATATGAACACGGTCAACAGCACAGAAAGAAAACGGCGCACAGGCGAATCCCTCCAAACCTCTTTTGGGATAAGCCTATGCGCCGATGGGGGCAAAGATGAGTTACTTAAGAATATCCTTCAGGAAGGAGGTGCCCGCATGCCAGGGGGCACCGGTCAGGTAATCGTAGATGGTGGCGGCGATATCCGCAAAGCTCTTGCGGACGCCCAGGTCCACGCCGCCCTTCACGGGCTTGCCGCAGACCAGCAGGGGGATGTGCTCCCGGGTGTGGTCCGTGCCGTGATGGGCCGGGTCGCAGCCGTGGTCGGCGGTGATCATGAGGATGTCCCCGTCCTTCATACGACCCATGATATCCGGGAGCTGCTCGTCGAAGCGCTCAAGAGCCCTGGCGTAGCCCTCCACGTCCCGGCGGTGGCCGTAGAGCATGTCGAAGTCCACCAAATTGGTGAAGATGAAGCTGCCCGTGCCGTCGGCGACGAATCGCTTGGTGGCCTCTACGCCGGTCTCATTGTTCTTGGTGTGGTCCACGAAGTCGATGCCCCGGTGGCAGAAGATGTCCTCGATCTTGCCGATGGCCACCACGGGCAGGCCCTGGGCGTGGAGCCCGTCCAGGATGGTGTCCTCGAAGGGCGGAATGGCGTAGTCCTTCCGATTCTCGGTGCGGACGTACTTGCCGTCCTTCTTCGTGAAGGGACGGGCGATGACCCGCCCCACCAGGTATTCGCCCTGGAGCATCTCCCGGGCGATCTCGCAGATGCGATAGAGCTCGTCGAGAGGGATGATCTCCTCACAGGCCGCCACCTGGAACACGCTGTCGGCGGAGGTGTAGACGATGGGCTTGCCCGTCGCCACGTGCTCGTCGCCCAGGCGCTCGATGATCTCGGTGCCGCTGGCCACCTCGTTGCCCAGGGTGCCCCGGCCGATCTTGGCCTCGAACTCGTCCATGAGGGCCCTGGGGAAGCCGTCGGGGAAGGTTTTGAAGGCGGTCTTCTGGATGAGGCCCGCCATCTCCCAATGGCCGCAGGTGGTGTCCTTGGCGTGGGTCACCTCCATGCACTTGCCGAAGGCGCCCTCCACGGGGCCTTCCCACTTGGGCAGGGGGCTGCCCTGGATATGGCCGATGCCCAGCTTTCGCATGTTGGGGATGTTCAGAGGATGGCGCTCCTGGATATGGCCCAGGGTGTTGGCCCCCGCGTCGCCGAATTCCGCCGCATCGGGCAAAGCGCCGATGCCCACGCTGTCCAGAACGATCAAGATGGCTCTTTTGCTCATATACATACGCTCCTGTTTCATAGCTTTGTTTTCAGTATATCAAATCCCCACCCGATTGGCAACCGTCGGGGGCAATATCCCGGGCGTTGATCCGGCGCAGCTCCCGCAAAAAGGCGTCCCGACCCCGATCGTAGGGAAGCAGGAGCTTGACGTGCTCATAGACGGCGAAGAGGAACTCCCCGTTGGTGGGCATGCCCTGCTTGTCCTGGGCGCTGTAGCCGAAGTACTGGCGCTGGACGCCCTTCCCCGCCAGCCGCCAGCAGCTCTCCACCCCGTGGCGCATGGCCCGGTCCACCATGACCGGGGAGGAGTTATGGCGCTTGGACAGGGCGGGATAGAGCTGCTGCATGAGCTTGATGCGGGAAGGATAGGCCATCTCGGAGAGCAGCCCCACGCCGTCAGAGAAGTACCGAAAGGCCAGCAGATGCCGGGGCACGTTCAGCGCATCCAGCGAGCATTGGGCCTGCAGCACGAACCAGCCCCGGCGGCCGCCCTCGTCGTCGGGTTCGCCCAGGAGCAGAGCGATCCGCCGCAGCACCAGCTCCAGCACCAGGGGCTTATAGAACACGAAGGCGGCGGCGTCCAGCATATCGGGCAGAAGGTCCCCGTCCCGCTCCGCCAACAGGAACAGGGGCACGTTCATGGACCGGCATTGGCCTATCAGCTCCTCCGCCGGGCGGGGCAGCAGTTCCTCCTCCGCCATCAGAAAGGAGGTGTTCCCATCCAGCCGGTCCGTCACGGCCATGCCGCGGCCGGCGAGATAGGCCGCCGCCCTGGTCCTCTCCTGGGGTCTGAGCAGCAAACAAGCCGTCTTCGTCTCGATCTTCATGCCCGCAGCGCCTCCTCCCGCAGGGAAAGACCTTCGCCCCAGGGGCTGTCCAGGCGCATGCGCACCCGATCCGCCACCATGTAGATGAAGGCGGAGTTGGAGGGCGTATCCCGGTGGGCCTCCACCGTGTAGCCGAAGAAGGTCTGGATGGTGTTGATGTCCGCCCGCATCCAGGCGCACTCGATGGCGTGGCGCATGGCGTGCTCGGCCATGGACACGGAGGTGCCGCACAGCCGGGCGGTGGCGGGATAGATGTCCTTCATGACGGAGAGCCGGGCGGGATGCTCGGCGCAGTTCACCAGCTTGATGGCCTCCCGCAGCAGATGATACCCCTGCAGATGGGGCGGCACCCCCAGGGAAAAGAGGGTGCGGGTCACCAAATATTCCACATATCCGTAATCGGGTCGAGCGACGGGCGCTTCGCCGCGGGTCAGGGCGACAAGCTGGCTCGAGACCTGCCTGGGGTCAATTGGTTTCAGAAAGCAATAGGCGATCTCGCCGCCCACCTGTTCCAGTACGGAGGACGTGCCCGGTCCGGCCATGACGAACAGCTGGGGCCGGCGCAGCACCGGCAGCGCCGATATAGCCTCTACGATCTCCAAGCCGTCGATCCCCGGCAGCTCCAGGTCGATGACCAGCACGTCCGTGCGCTCCTCCATATACCGCTCCAAAAGCTCTCTTCCGTCCCGCAAAACTGGCAAAACGCGAAACTGCTTGCCGCGGATCAGCATGGTCTGCAGGCCTTCCGCCGCCTCCATGTCCGCGCTGACGATACGAAGTGTCTTCATATGCCCTCCCGATTTTGAAATGAATAGATATGAATAAATATGAAACCGGTTTATTTCCCGGTTCGTTTAGAATAATACACGTATTTTCGATTTATTTCAAGGCGTTTTCCGTCGAAAATAGCATAAATTCTATGAATAAATTATGAATATTACAGTATTTTGGTATTTTTCACCCCATTCGCCTTTTTAGAACAATTTCTCGAACATCCACTGGGCGTAGATGCAGTAGCCCCGCTTGGGTTCGTTGACGAACACGTGGGTCACCACGCCCACCAGCCGGCCGTTCTGCAGGACGGGGCTGCCGCTCATGCCCGGGACGATGCCGCCGGTGCGGGCCAGCAGGTCCTTGTCCGTGACCTCGATCATCATGCCCTGGACCCCCGGGGCGCTCTGTACCTTCAGGCGGATGATCCGGCAGGCGTACCCCCGCCAGGCGCCGTCCGCCGCGGAATAGAGGGTAGCGTCCCCCGTCCGAACCTGGGCCGCTGCAGCGAGGGGCACCTCCTCACCCCAAAGGTCGCCGCTGCCGAAATAGGAGCCCGCCACGCCGTAGGCCCCGTTGGTGTCGATATGCCCCACGGCGTCGTTCTCCCGGGTGGAGAATTCCCCCGTCAGCTCCCCCACCCGGCCCGCCTCGGCCTTCAGCGCCGATGTGACGGCGGCCGGGGTGACGTACCCCCGTTCCGTCAGCAGGAGCATCCCCGTGTCCACGTCCGTGACCCCGTGGCCCAAGGCGCAGAAGCGGTCTCCCTGCAGAAAGGACAGCGTCCCGATGCCGGAGGTGCTTTCCCGGACCCAGGCTCCCAGTTTGGCTGCGCCCGTGTCCCGCTCTACGGCGGGCCGCAGGAAGAGGGTCAGTTCATCTGCGTCCCGCCGGATCGTCAGATCCGCCTGCGTCTTGTCCTGCAGAAGCTCTATGAGCCCCGCCGCTCCCGCCACCGGCACTCCGTCCACAGCCAAAATGGCGTCGCCCTTTCTGAGCCCCGCCGCCGAGGCAGGCGACAAAGGGCCCTCTTTTGTCTCCACCGCCGTGAGGCCCACCACCTGAACCCCCTTGGTGTACAGGATCACGCCCACAGCCTGTCCTCCCAATCGCACGGCGGGCAGGCTGGGTGCCGTCTGCACCGTCTTGAGGGGCACCAGGCCGAAGAGAGCATAGGTCGTCTCCTCGTTCGGCAGGCGTTCGTCCCGGCTGGATCGGACCAGTCGGGATCGGATCAAGGCCCCCGCCGCCGTCGCCTCCCCCGGCTCCACCGCTTCGGGCATGGCCCGCAGCGCGGTCATGGTCGGGGAGAAATACCACAAAAACAGCAGGGCGCTGAGCCCCGCCGCGATGGTTTTCTTCGTCCGCTGCTTCATGGGCATAGGATGGCCGTCCGCGGCCGTTCCTATTCCCTCAGGGCCGTTTCTTCGCCTGCTGGATGCCGTTGCTGTCTACGGATGTCTCGCCGGAGAGCAGCAGCTCGGAAACGGTCACGAAGGAGAAGCCCTTTTGCTGGGCGGTCTCGATGAGCACCGGCAGATAGGTTTCGATCTTATAGCCGTTGTTGTGGCAAAGGATGATGTCGCCGCTTTGAAGCTTCTTCAAGACCCCGTCCAGGATGGTCTGGGCGCTCCGGTCCTTTTTCCAGTCCACCGTGTCCCGGGACCACTGGATCACCTCGTAGCCCGCTTCGTGGGCGGCCTTGATGACCGTGTCGTTATACTCGCCGAAGGGCGCGCGGAACAGGGTGCTGCGCTTGCCCGTCAGCTCCTGGAGCATATCGTCCAGATCGGAGAGCTCCTTTTGGATGGCGATGCTGTCCATGCGGTTCATGTGGGGATGAGTCAGGCTGTGGTTGCCGATCTCGTGGCCGCGCTTGGCGATCTCCTTCACGTACTCCGGGTACTGCTTGACCCACACGCCGCACAGGAAGAAGGTGGCCTTCACACCGTATTTGTCCAGGGTGTCCAGGATGAAGGGGGTCTTGTCTGCATCCCAGGCGGCGTCGATGGTGAGGGCGATCCGATCGTCGCTTCGCCCCACCCCGTACACGGGCAGCTCCCGGCTCTTCATGGGCAGCACGTTCAGCTCATAGTTTTCCACCTGCGCCATGGCGGAGGCGGTCTCCCCCGCCTTGGGCTCCTCCCGCAGCCGCAGCCACAGGAACAGGCCGCCTGCCAGTGCCGCCGCGCACGCCAGGGCGACGAGCAGGTTTTTCTTAGTCAGCACGATGATCGGCATATTGCACCTCCCCGAAATCATGGTACAACCTATGACCCAGGCGGCGCTTGTATGCAAAAAGGAACGGAGCAGATCCGTTCCTTTGCGGCAGGCATGGGGTTTATCAGTAGTCGATGAACTTGGTATCCGTTTTCGTGTGGTTGGCATAGTGGATCAGCCGGCGTCCGAGCGTGATCTCCGCCCTGCCGTGCTCCGGGAAGGAATCGGGCCGGGGCATGACGAAGGCGTATCCGTACAGGGTGCCTTGACCGCTCACGATCTCTGTCTTAATAAGGTAGCAGCTGTCGGCCGGGATCTGCTGTCCATCCACCGTTACCGTGACGAAAACGTCTCCGGGCTGAAGCTCCAAGCCCTCCCCGTAGTAGATATTCAGATCTCCATAGGGCGTGGGATCGATGCGAACCACGAAGCAGCCCGGGTACGTGGTCTCCTCCATGAAGTAGTAGAGGAAATCCTCCGCCTGATTGTCAAGATCATAGCGGGCGCTGACCCACAGCTCATAGGCGGGGTCGGCCTGCTTGGTGACGGTCTCCTCTATCCCGTCGTCGGTGCGGGCGGTATAGGTGACCTCCAGGACGGGGTCCGGCTCGTAGCCCTGCCGGATCAGGTCCATGTGGGCTTTGACATACTCCTCGCCATAGAGATTGAAATCAGAGAGAAAATACCAGCCAAAGCTGATCTCTTCCTCCGTGAAGACGTGTTCCCAGATGGTCTCCTTATTGTTTCCCCGATCGACCATGCGGGCCGTGACGGCGCTGATCTTCTCCTGGGCCTCCAGCATGATCTGCAGATGGTATACCTCGCTGGTCCGATAGAAGATCAGCTTCGCATCGGGATCGGTGACCGGCGTCGGCGTGGGCTTGGGCGTCTCGGTGGGTTCGGGGCTGGGCGTCGTGGGCACCGGGCTGGGGGACGGCGTGTGATCCGGCGTGGGTTTCGGGGCGGGCGTGGCCGCAGCCGCCGCGGCGAAGGGCGTGGGAGAAGCGATAGGCTCCACGATCGCCTCCTCGATGCCGCTGAACATGGCCACAGTGGAGAGAAGACCCGCCGCCACAGCCGCCGCCAGCCAATGATACTTCCGCTTCTTCTTCTTTGCGGGCGCATCCTGCCCGCCGCTGCCGAATTCCTCCGGCGGCGGGGTCATTTGGGCGGCCGGAGCGGGGAACTCCTCCGGCGGCCGCCAGAATTCGTTGTCGCTGCTGATACGGCGCATGGGGGCTTACTTAGTATGCACATCCACCTGAGGGAAGGGGCACTCCACACCCAGCTTGCGGAAGCCCAGCCACAGGTCCCGGTTGAGGATACGGGCCCCGGCATAGATGTCCTTCTCCGCCACCTCCACCACGAACCGCAGCACCACGGAGGAATCCGCCAGCTGCTGGACGCCCAGATACTGCGGCGCGGCCAGCATCACGTCGGTGCGCTGGGCATAGATCGCCTGCATGAGCTCGGGGATCTTGGCTTCCAGGGTCTCCAGGTTCGTCTCGTAAGGGATAGCGATGTCGCTGACCGCCCGGGAGATGTTGTCCGACCGGTTCAGGATGTTCTTCATTTCAGAATTATTGATGATCTTGACGTTGCCGCCCACGTCCATGATGGAGGTGGTGCGGATGCCGATCTCCTTCACCGTGCCGCGGAAGCCGTTGACCTCCACGATGTCGCCCACGTTGTACTGGTTTTCGAAGATCAGGAAGATGCCCGTGACCACGTCGGCCACCAGGCTCTCCGCGCCGAAGCCCACGATCAGGGCGACGATCCCCACGCTGGCCACGATGGCGTTCACGTTGACGCCCAGGATGGACAGCCCCCAGCAGAGGATCACCAGGGCAGCCACATAGCGCAGGAGGCTGGAGAGCAGGGAGATCAGGGTCAATCCCTTGCGCTCCTTGGGCTTGATGAGGCTCAGCAAAAAGCGAACGAGCTGGGCCGCGAACAGGACCATGGCGGTCATGGCCAGAACCTCGATGACGGGATGAGCGAAGACGAACCGGTTGACGAGGCCGAATACGAGGAAGGCCACCAGGTACGTGAGCAAGGGTTTCAGGTTTTTCATGGGTATCTCCTTTTCGCTTGGTTCAGTTGGCGTAGGCTTTCACCAGGTTCAGGGCGATCTCGACGCAGCGGTCCATCTCCTCCACGCACACGTGCTCGAAGGGGCCGTGGAAGGCGTAGCCGCCGGTGCCGAGATTGGGACAGGGCAGGCCCATGAAGGAGAGGGTGGCTCCGTCGGTGCCGCCGCGGATGGGCTGGATAAGGGGCTTCACCCCCGCCTGTTTACAGGCGGAAATGGCGTTTTCGATCAGATGGTAGTTGTCGGGGCGGATCTTCTCCACCATGTTCCGATACTGGTCCCGGACGGCGAGTTCGCAGGTGCCGGGGCCGTACTTCTCGTTGAGGTACGCCGCCAGATGCTCCAAAGTGGCCTTGCGGCTGGAGAACCGTTCGGCGCTGTGGTCCCGAACGATGTAGGCCAACGTGGCCTTCTCCACGTTCCCGCTCATGTCGGTCAGGTGGAAGAAGCCCTCGTACATCTCTGTATGCTCGGGCCGCTCCGCGCCGGGCAGGAGCGCGTTGAACTCCATAGCCACCTGCAGGGCGTTGATCATCACGTCCTTGGCGGCGCCGGGATGGACGTTCCGGCCGTGGATGGTCACCCTGGCGGCGCAGGCGTTGAAGTTTTCAAACTCGATCTCCCCCGCCTTGCCCCCGTCCAGAGTGTAGCCGAAATCGCAGCCGAAGCCCTTTACGTCGAAGCCGTCAGGGCCGTGGCCGATCTCCTCGTCGGGGGTGAAGGCTACGCCGATGCGCCCGTGAGGGATCTCGCCCTTTTGAAGGATCTCCACCAGGGTCATGATCTCCGCCACGCCCGCCTTGTCGTCGCCGCCCAAAACGGTGGTGCCGTCGGTGGTGATGAGGGTCTTCCCCTTCAGGTCCAGAAGGCTGGGAAACTCCCGGGGCGACAGGACGCGGCCGGAGTCGCCGAGGGGCAGGTCGTCCCCGTCGTAGTCGTAGACCAGCGTGGGCTTCACGTTCTCTCCGGAGAAGTCCGGGACGGTGTCCATGTGGGCGATGAAGCCCAGCCTAGGCTTGTTCTCGCAGCCGGGGGTGGCGGGCAGGGATCCGTAGACGTAGCATTTGTCGCTCACCCTGGCGTCGGCGACGCCCAGGTCCCTGAGCTCTTTGACAAGAAGGTTCGCCAGGTCGAACTGCCGCTCCGTGGAGGGGTTCTTCACGAAATCCTCGCTGCTGGCGGTGTGGATCTTGGCGTAGGTGATGAATCGTTCGTAAGCGCGCATGGGAACCTCCTTACTTGATCTTGGTCATGTCGCAGCCGTCCAGCCACTTGGCCGCGGCCTCGCAGGCGGCTTTCAGCCCCGCAGGTTCGAAGGGATCGTTGAGACCCGCGGCGGCCACCAGCTCCCGATAGGTCCGGGTGCCGGCCAGCTTCACCAGCTCGTAGTACCGCCGCCAGGCTTCGTCCCGATCCTGCTGCATCAGCGCCCAGAACTGGAGCGCCACGGACTGAGCCAGGCAGTAGTCGATATAGTAGAAAGGCGCCTCGTAGATATGGCTCTGCCGCTGCCAGGCCTTCCCCTCGCCCCAGAAGGGCATGTCGCCCAACCTGATCCAGGGCATATAGACGGCCGTCAGCTCCGCCCATTTCTCATGGCGCTCATCGGGGGTCAGGTCCGGCTGCTCGTAGACGATGTGCTGGAAATGATCCACCATGGTGCCGTAGGGCAGGAACGTCAAAGCTCCCGCCAGATGGGAATAGCGGTACTTGTCCGCCTCGGGTCCGAAGAAATCCTCCGCCCAGGGCCAGGCGAAGAACTCCATACTCATGGAATGGATCTCACAGCTCTCCATGGTGGGGCTCTGCAGCTCCATGGGGAAAACGTCCCGGGCGGTGTAGCCCGCGAAGGCGTGGCCGCCCTCATGGGTCAGAACCTCCACGTCGCCCTGGGTGCCGTTGAAGTTGGCGAAGATGAAGGGGACCTTGTAGTCGGGGATACCGGCGCAGTAGCCGCCGCCTTCCTTGCCCTTCCGGCTCAGCACGTCCATGAGCTCGTTTTTGAACATGACGTCGATGAACTCGGCGGTTTCCGGCGACAGCTCGTGATAGAATTTCTTCCCCGCCGCCAGAATGTCGTCCGCCGTGCCCTGGGGCTTGGGGTTGCCGGAAAGGAACATGGGGGCCGTGTCCGCGTAGCTCAGCGGGTAGGCCACGCCCAGGCGCTCCGCCTGCTCCCGGAAGAGACGGTCCGCCACGGGCACCACATAGTTGACGATGGCCTCCCGAAACTTCTTTACGTCCGCCTCCGTGTAGCAGTTGCGGCACATGCGGTCGTAGCCCAAAGGCACGTAGTTCTCATAGCCCATGGCCCGGCCCATCTTGGTGCGCAGGGCGGTGAGCTTGTCGTAGATGTCGTCCAGCTCCTTTTGATGCTCGGTATAAAAATCCGCCTGGGCCAGCCACGCCTTCCGGCGCACGGCGGCGTCGGTGCTCTGCTTGTAGGGCCCCAGCTGGGCCAGGTTCAGCACCTGGCCATCGAAGGGAATCTGGGCGGAAGCGATGAGCTTGCCGTAGGCGGTGGTGAGCTTGTTCTCCTCCTGCATGTCGGGGATCAGCTTGGGATCGAAGGACCGAAGCTTGATCGTCATATTGTCGAACAGGAGGGAACCGTATTTCTTTTCGAAATCCGGCCGCCAGGAAGACTGGTACAGCGCCAGGCACACCCCTTGCTGAAGCTCCTCCAGATGGGGCGTGGTCTCGTCCAAATACTCCTTTTCCGCGGCGTAGAAAGCGTCCTCCGTGTCTACGGAATGGCGGATGAAGCAGAGGGTGATCGCGGTCTCCACCCCGGAAAACACCTTTTCCAGGGCAGCGAAGGCCCGATCCGCCTCAGCGAAGCTCTGAGCGTTTTTCAGCTCCTCCGTGTGCTCCGAGATCTTCTCTTCCAAAAAGTCCAGATCCGGGCGGACATAGGGCATGTCGGAAAACAGCATGGCTCTTCCTCCTTATCGGGTAGTAAAATAGTATACACCTTCCGAAAACCAAAGACAAGTTCTTGCAAAAAAAGTCGGAGTTGTTTATAATGTGCTGTATATTTGGGGAGGTATGGTACATGCAGCGCATCGGTTTCGACCACGACAAATACGTGCAGCTCCAGTCCGAGCACATCCGCCAGCGCATCAGCTCCTTCGGCGGCAAGCTCTATCTGGAATTCGGCGGCAAGCTTTTCGACGACTATCACGCGTCCCGCGTCCTGCCGGGATTCCAGCCCGACAGCAAGATGCAGATGCTCCGCTCCCTCAGCGACCAGGTGGAGATCCTCATCGTCATCAACGCTTCGGACATCGAAAAGAACAAGGTGCGGAGCGACCTTGGCATCACCTACGACCAGGACGTGCTGCGGCTCATCGACATCTTCCGGGACTTCGGCCTGTACGTGGGAAGCGTGGTCATCACCCGCTATGCCCGGCAGCGGGCCGCGGTGAACTTCTCCAACCGACTGGAGGCTTTGGGCGTCAAGTGCTATCACCACTACTCCATCCCCGGCTACCCCGCCGACGCCCAGCTCATCATGAGCGATCAGGGCTGCGGCAAGAACGACTACGTGGAGACCAGCCGGCCTCTGGTGGTGGTCACCGCCCCCGGTCCCGGCAGCGGCAAGATGGCCACCTGTATCTCCCAGCTGTACCATGAGAACCTCCGGGGCGTGAAGGCGGGCTACGCCAAGTTCGAGACCTTCCCCATCTGGAACCTGCCCCTCAACCATCCGGTGAACCTGGCCTACGAGGCCGCCACCACGGACCTTTCCGACGTGAACATGGTGGACCCCTTCCACCTGGAGGCCTACGGCAAGATCGCCGTCAACTACAACCGGGACATCGAGATCTTCCCCGTGCTCAACGCCATGTTCGAGCAGATCTACGGGGAGTCCCCCTACAAGTCCCCCACGGACATGGGCGTGAACATGGTGGGCTTCTGCATCAGCGACGACGAGGCAGTCCGCTTCGCCGCCCAGCAGGAGATCATCCGTCGGTACTTCGCCGCCCAGATGAGCAAGAAGAAGGGCTTTTCCACCGATGATGAGGTGGACAAGCTCCGCATCCTCATGAAGCAGGCGGGCCTGAAGCCCGAGGATCGGCCCCCGGTGGGTCCCGCTCTGCAGCGGGCTCAGGAGACCGGCGGTCCCGCGGCGGCTATCGAGCTGCCCGACGGCCGGGTGGTCACCGGCAAGTCCTCGCCGCTGCTGGGCGCGGCGTCCGCTATGCTGCTGAACGCGCTCAAGGAGCTCGCGGGCATCCGCCACGATATGAAGCTCATCTCCCCCGTCATCATCGAGCCCATCCAGCATCTGAAGGTGGACCATTTGGGAGGCCACAATCCCCGGCTCCATACGGACGAAACGCTGCTGGCCCTCTCCATCTGCGCCGCCACCAACCCCACGGCGGAGCTGGCCATGGAGCAGCTCAGCAACCTGCAGGGCTGCGAGATGCATTCCACCGTCATCCTGGCCGAGGTGGACGTGAACCTGCTTCGGAAGCTGGGCGTCCACCTGACCTGCGAGCCCGTGTACCAGACCAAGAAGCTGTATCATAAATGATCGCACACGAACAGAAGCCGCTGCTTTCGGGCAGCGGCTTCTTTGCGCTCACGATTAAATAGCCTCGATGGCGGCTGTCAACGCGGCGACGATCTGATCCAAAGTCAACGTTGGCAGATCCTTCCCCGCCGCCAGCTCGGGGGTGGCGGGCACGTGGATGAAGGCCGCGGGCACGGGATCGTCGGACTGCTCCAGCCGATAGAGGGCCGCATACAGGAGGGTATTGCACACGAACCGGCCCGCGCTGTCGGAAAGCCGGGCGGGCACGCCGGCAGCCAGGATGGCCTCCGTCATGTCCTCCACGGGCAGGGTGGAATACAGAACCTCCGGACCGCCGGGGATCACGGGCTCGTTCCGGGGCTGATACCCCTCGTTGTCGGGGATGCGGGCCACGATCTCGTTGAAGCCCTGGCGCTCCGGGGTCACTGCGCCCCGGCTCCCCGCCAGGCCGACCATCAGCACCGCGTCCGGCTCCGCTTCGTCCATGGCCGCGAACAGGGCTTGGGGCGCGCCTCGGAAGGTGACGGGCAGTTCCCGCTTCACCAGCTCCCACCCGCCCACAGTGTCGGGCAAAGCCTGGACCGCCTGCCAGGAGGGGTTCACTCTGTCCCCGCCGAAGGGGGCGAAGCCGGTGATCAACAATCGCTTCATTGTTTACCTCGATTCATATTCGATTTACTCTTCTTCAGCTTCATCAGAATCATCTTGATCCGTCACATCAGCATCAGGGTTAAAGCTTATCAGGTTCTGTTCGACAGCTTGTGTTTGCCTATACTGTTCTGCAAGCATAGTTCGATTAAATGAAGCCGAGGGTTGATGTTGATACACCAATTGCTCTATTTCATCAATCGTGGTTCTAAAAAATTCTTTACGAAGATTGATCTTATTCACTCGCTTGTCATTCAGTTCATCATGGAGGGCAGCTTCTAACCCGACTGCATCATCTGAAAAAATGAAGCTGTGAACGTCAAAAGCAAACGGAACACTTGCGTTGCTCAGCTCATCTACCCTCTCCTGAGGTTCAAGCCGACGGGTCATGCCAACCTTAAACACATTATCACCAAATGAGCCCAAGTTGCTAATCACATACACATAACCCGCTTTTCCGTTGGCAAGGTTTACAATTTGATCTCTCTTTTCGTTTAATCCGGAAACCATGCCTTCCAATTCTTCGATACGCACTCGTAAAGCTTCGGCCTTTGCCTCATCCTGCTCAACTTCTGCTTGTATCTTAAGGCTTTCAATCTCCGTTGTATACTTACTTGCCTCTTTTTCGATTTGCTTTTGTTGACGTTCTAATTCGCGCCGTTCTGCAGCTTCCTGCCGCATTTGTTCACGCAAAGCACGCTGCTCTTCTTTTATTCTTTCCTGTTGTACATAATACTCATATTCGATCTTAACAAGCTGCTCAAATAGAGATTCCATTTGCAACAAGAACTTATGGATAGTGGGTGCGATCTGCTGATTCCCTTCGGTTGCGATTTTCTCGAATTTTAGAATCATACTCTTAAGCAAGAGTAAATTCTTATCAAGCTTATCATATCTCAAATTGTATAATATGTTCTGCAACTCCGCCCCAAGTGCCAAGGTCATAAATTGGTACATGGCTTTGGCGGTTTTCGTTGTATATCGGCTCTCATATGTTTTTTGCACCGCCATTATTTGCTTGCGGACTTCATTTGCTCTTTTGCGCAGCTCTCTTAAGTCCTGGCTATGAAAGTGTAATTCGACAGTCGGTGAAAGAAGCGAATCTAAGTCCTCGGTAGAATACTCAATCGGTACCCCGGCATCTGAAATGTCATAATTCTTGACAGCATATTGGATACTGGAATAAGCAGCACGCAAACGCAGATACTTTTTTGATTCTGCATCATGTTTCTTCTCTAATTCAAGGGCCTGTTCCTTAAGCTCGGCAACGATCTTCTCTTGTGCATTTCTTTGGGATTCAAGCAATTCTATCTCGTTTACAATGCTTGTCTCCCTCTTTTTAGCTTCCTCAATGATCGAATCTGCTTGTTGCTTGGCCGTTAGCCGCATACCTTCACATTCAGCAGATGCTTTAGCTTTGACTTCATCCACTATCGCCTGCTTGTCCGCTAACTGCCGGTTATAGTCCGCTATCAGTTTTCTCGCTTTATCTATCGAGTCGTCAAGTTGGAAGAATCCCTTTACTTTCGTGAAAAAAGACATATCTGCTCCTCCTTAATCCTCTGAATGTACGCAATAAGAATGATTAAGCAATGTTAAACCTTCTCCACCACGGCGGCCAGCCTGTCCAGGGCCTTTTGGAGCACCCAGCCGGGGCAGGCGAGGTTCAGGCGCTCGAAACCCTCGCCCTCGAGGCCGAAGATGTAGCCCTCGTCGAAGAACAGCTCCTCTTCGATCATGGCCTTCTCCAGGGCGTCCTTGTCGAGGCCCAGGCCCCGGCAGTCCAGCCACATAAGATAGGTGCCCATGAGCTCGAAGGGACGTATGACGGGGGCATGCTCCGCCAAATAGGTCTCCACCAGCTTCTTGTTCTCCCCCAGCACCAGCCGCAGCTCTTCCAGCCAGGACTCCCCATAGGTATAGGCCAGGCGGCAGCTCTCGTAGCCCAGGGCTGTCAGCGTGGGATAATGGCCCTCCTTTTTCAGCCGTTCCCGCAGCTTTTCGTCCGCCGCGAACAGGTTGGAGCACTGAATGCCCGCCAGGTTGAAGGTCTTGCTGGGGGCGGTGCAGATGACGGCGTTCTTCACGTACCGCTGGGGCAGGGTGCCCACGGAAACGAAGGTATACCCGGGCAGGATCAGATCCCCGTGGATCTCGTCGGCCACCATGACCACGTCGTTTTGGAGGCAGATCTCGCAAAGGCGAACCAGCTCCTCCCTATTCCAGATGCGGCCCACGGGATTGTGGGGGCTGCAAAGGAGGAACAGCTTCACGTCAGGCCGGGCGCAGAGCTTTTCAAACAAGTCGAAGTCGATGTCGTAGGTCCGCTCCCGCTCGATGAGGGGGCAGAAGATCGCTTCCCGCCCCTGCTCCTGGGCGGCGAAGCGGAAGGGATGATAGACCGGGCTCAGCATGAGCACCCCTTCCCCCGGCGCCGTCAGGGATTTCACGATCTCATAAAGGGCGGGGACGATGCCGGGGCTGGTGATGAACGAGTCTCGCTCGGGACGGAACCCGTGGCGGCGCTCCATCCAGCTTTGGACGGCTTCGAAATACCCGTCCGTGGGGCCGGTATAGCCCAGGACGTTGTGATCGAGGTAGGCTTTCAAGCCCTCCACCACCTCGGGCGGATTCAAAAATTCCATGTCCGCCACAGAGAGGGGCACGGCGTCCCTGGACACGTCCGGCTTCTTCCGCTTCATGTCCTCATACTTGAAGGCGCCGGTGTTCCAGCGGTCGGGCAGGGTGACGAAATCATAGGTCATGGGCGATCCTCCTTTTCTCGATCCAGGGAGATGCTCTCCAGCAGACGGTCGATATCGTCGGCGACCACGGAGAGGGAACCGCAGCCCCGGCGGTATTCCTCCATGCGCCGGGCGTTGGCCTGCGCCCGGGCCTGATCCCCGATCTTCTGGAAGAACTGGTGCTGAAAAGCGGCGTCGGCGTAGCCTGCCGCTTGATACGACTCCTCGTGAGCGCTGGGGAAGGGGTCTATATCATAATGCCGGGAATAGTACTGGCGGATCATGCCGGGATATTCACCGTCCTGCAGATAGTATTCCAGGTTGCTGTACTGATCCCGGTCGAAAGCGCTGCGTAACTCCCCCGCCAGGCGGACCAGAGAGATCACCGCCGCCAGAGCCGTGAGGACGATCAGGATATTGAGAAACCGGACGAGCCCGGACGGTCTTGGTTTGACGTTACGCATCCAACAGCACCTCCTCCAGGAAAGCGGCCTTCCGGTTGGTGGACATGGCTAAGAAATCCTCCGCTTCCTCCCCTTCGATCCCCAGGTACACCCGCAGCAGATCCATCACGTCATCCTTCATCCGATCGAGATGCGCCTGATGGACCGGTTCGGACGAATCCCAGCTTTTGCGCTCCAGCGTTTCGAAGAAGCTTTCCAGCGACTGGCACAGCATCCGGATATCGTCCGTCGCGCTCCGGTTCGCCCACTTCTCCCGATCCTGGTGCAGGAACAGGCTTTCCATCCTGAGCATCACGTCCTTGTAGCTTTGCGCGGCCCAGCGTATATCCGAGTACTCTTCGAAGGCAGAATTGTAGGTCCTGATATCGTTGTATTCCATATAGGAGGCAAGGGAGATATACTCCTGCTGCGCCAGATACGCCTCCAGCACGGCGATGGTACCCGCGGCATCCTTCTGCGCGGCCCTATGCCGCATCCGATCCGGGAAAGCGTAGGCATTCTCCGCGATAACCGCCATGACGACGGTGACGATGAGCAGCAGCAGGATCACGATAACCCGGGGAATGATCTGGGCGTATCGCTTGGCCGCGCCGACCACGTGGGCCTCCGTTTTGGTATAGCGGTCCTGATAGTCGGCCATGTCCTGAAAATGGCGTATGGCCTGCTCGTTGGGCGTGCCGCAGTACGGGCAGAACCGTTCCTCCAGCCCGACCTCTCCGCCGCAGTTCCTGCACTTCATTCTTCCCAGCCCCTTTCCGTAAAGAATTGCTCGCACGTCTTGATCGGCACAAAACCGTCCCGCGCCAGCACGCGGCGGAATTCGTCCAACTCCGCCTCTGTCAGCGGGAACCGTTCGTTGAAATCCGCCAGCAACGGCTGCCGAAGCTCGTCCAGCATCGTCCGTTCCTCCAGGCTGAGGTCGTTCATATACTCCAGCCTGTACAGTTTGATCTCGTCATAGAAGAGATACAGCCGGCTGCCGCCCTCCGCCTTCCAGGCCTGAAGGGAGTTTTGGGCGGTCAGGATCAGATCGTAAAACTCGCAGAAGTTCCAATGCCGGTATTGCCATACCTGGTGCCCCTCGTCGGCGGCCTGATCGTAGAAGGCGATCAGATCCTCATAGGCTCCGGCGTCGTAGTATTCGTCCATCCGAGCGAAGCCTTCCCGCTGCCACAGAAATTCCGCCTGCTCCTGAGCGGCTTCCCGGCGCTCCTTGTGCAAAAGAACGGCGACGACGGCGATCACGATCACGGCCAGCGCCGCCCCGGCGATAAGAAGCTTCTTGGACAGGCGGCCGAGGTGGGCCTTCGTCTCCTTTTTGCCCAGGGCGCCCAATCCTTCCAAGTTTCCCCGGATGCCCTCCAGCTTGTTCATGTAGGCTGTTTCCGCCGCCGGCAGGTACATGGTGCCGCAATAGGGGCAGTTGGGCAGGGCTGCGTCGAACTGGGCTCCGCAGGTGCGGCAGCTCACCGTCTTCCGTTTCTCGTCCTTAGTCCGGATGTTCTCTTTTTTATCGTCCATGGGCCCATGCTCCCTTCGGCCGCCTCGACGGCGGTCCGACTTTTCGACACACAGTATACCAATTCTTCACCGCGAACGCAAGCGGCCTTGCTTCCCGGGGGAAACCGCGGTATACTTTTGCATAAGAACGATCAGAAAGGATGAGGGACATATGAAACGCAAGGAAATGGACCCCAAGTATCAGTGGGACTTTACCCACATCTACCCCGACAAGGCGGCTTGGGAAGCGGCCATGGCGGAGGCCGAGCAGGCTGTAGCGGGGCTGAGCGCCCTGCCCGGCACGCTGAAGGTCAGCAAGGAAGGCTTGAAGAAGGGGCTGGACGCGGCCTATGCCGCCATGGAGAAGATCGAGCTGCCCTTCATCTACGCGAACCTTCATAAGTCAGCCGACGGCGGCGAGCCGGAGCACCAGGCCATGGACGCCCGGGCCATGACCCTGATGGTCAAGGGCATGTCCATGCTGGCCTTTCTGAACCCGGAGATCCTGTCCATCCCCGAAAGCGACCTTAACGCCTGGCTGGCGGAGGAGGACATGGCGGTCTACCGGTTCATCGTGGCGGACATCGCCCGGGGCCGGGCCCATATTTTGGACGAGGCGCGGGAGAAGATGCTGGCCATGCTGGGCGAGGCGGCCCAGACGCCCTCCAACGCCTATTCCATGCTCACCAACGTGAACATGAAGCTGCCCCTGGTCCACGACGAGCAGGGGAACGAAGTTCAGCTCACCCAGGGCAACTTCGGCGTGTTCCGGGAGAGCCGGGATCGGAAGGTTCGGGAGGAGGCGTTCCGCGCCATGTTCGGCGCCTACCGGCAGTTCGGGGACACCTTCGCGGCTCTTTACGGCGGCGCGGTGAAGATGGACAACTTCCGCGCCACGGTCCGCGGTTATTCTTCCGCCTGTGAAGCGGCTCTCGACGGCGGCAACGTGCCCGTCAGCGTCTACGACAGCCTGATCGAAGCGGTCCACGAAAGCCTGCCCGCCATGAAAAAATATCTGAAGCTCCGGCAGCGCGTGCTGGGCCTGGAGAAGATAGACGTCTTCGACCTCTACGTGCCCATGGTGGAGGACGTGGACTTCCCCGTGCCTTTCGAAAACGTGAAGGAGCTGGTGAAGGGAGCCACCAGGCCCTTGGGCGAGGAGTACGGACAGCTTCTCGACCGGGCGTTCGCCGAGAACTGGATGGACGTGTATGAGAACGAGGGCAAGCGCAGCGGCGCCTTCTCCATGGGCGTGTTCGGCGTGCACCCCTACGTGCTGCTCAACTATACCGACACCCTGGACGACGCCTTCACCGTGGCCCACGAACTGGGCCACTCCATGCACTCCTTCTTCTCCGATCGAGCCCAGCCCTATCCCATCCACGACTATCGGATCATGGTGGCGGAGGTGGCCTCCACGGTGAATGAGGTGCTGCTCACCAAATACCTGCTGAAGACGGAGACCGACCCCAAGCGCCGGGCCTACGTGCTGAACCACTTTTTGGAGGGGTTCCGCACCACCCTGTTCCGCCAGACCCTGTTTGCGGAGTTCGAGCGCAATGCCCACGACCTGGCCGCCGCCGGCACGCCGCTCACCGCGTCCACGCTGAACAAAGTCTATCACGATCTCGTGGCCCTCTACTACGACGGAGCCGAGATCGATGCGGACATCGACCCCGAGTGGAGCTACATCCCCCACTTCTATCGGGGCTTCTACGTGTACCAGTACGCCACCGGCTTCTCCTCCGCCGTGGCCATCGCGGATACAATCCTCTCCACCGGCGACGCCTCCGGGTATCTCAAGTTCCTGACCACCGGCGGCAGCGACTACCCGCTGAATGAGCTGAAGATCGCGGGCGTAGACCTGACCAAGCCCGACACGGTGAAGAACGCTCTGAAGGTGTTCTCTGATACCGTGGACGAGCTGGAAAAGCTGCTGTAAGCCAAAAAACGCAAAGGAGCAGGCGATCTGCCTGCTCTTTTGTTTTATCCGTTCAGTTGGTAGGCCGTCAGGTTCAGGTAGAAGGCGAAGCACAGCCAAAGGGTGTAGGGGAGCTGCAGCCAAGCCGCGGGCTTGCTGACGGGCCGGTAGCGGATCACAGTGCCGACGGCCAAAGCCAGCATGACCAAAAGGGTCACCAAGGCCGCCAGGCGCAGCGCCAAAGCGAAGAACAGCACCGGCCACAGGAAGTTGAGGAGCAGCGTCCCCGCGTACAGGAGGTGCTGATCCTTCAAGCCCCGGGGCGAGGCGACGTAGACAAGAGCCGCGGACACGCCCATGAGGATGTAAAGGACGGACCAGACGATGGAGAACACCACCGGCGGCGGCGTCAGCGGCGACTGGGGCAGGAATTGAAAGGCTTTCATCCCGTCTACGGACACCAGCGTGGCGAGGCCGCCCGTCAGCAGGGAGAGCACGATGAAGATGGCGTAGGGCCAGAAGTTGTTTTTTCGTTCCATGGCCGTATTGTATGTCGGTTCGGGAAAAAGTATGCTTTCTTGACGCAGCCGAAAGCCCATGCTATCATGGGGGCATGAACGGCTGGAAGATAGCGCTATACCGGTTTTGGCAATGGACCTGGGGTCTGCCCCAGACCCTGGCGGGCCTTGTCATGGCCATCAAATACCGCCGCTGCCCCCGCAAGCGGGTGGGCGGCGCTTTGGCCACCCTCCACGACGGGAACTGGGGCGGCGTTTCGCTGGGCATGTTCATCTTCGTGCCCCAGGGCCTGCGGCCGGAACGGGAGGCGGACATCCTCGCCCACGAATACGGGCACACCTTCCAATCCGCCCTGCTGGGGCCGCTCTATCTCATCGCCGTAGGCATCCCCTCCTTCCTCTGGGCCAATCTGCCCCGGAACGTGAAGAAGCGCTCCGTGCGCCGCATCCCCTACGAATCCCACTACCCGGAGAACTGGGCGGAACACCTGGGGCACAAACACTTCCCCAAGACCCGGCCCAACCAGTTCTCAGCCGATCCGGAGGATACGATATGAAAACGATACTGCTCGCCGCCCTGCTCTTGGTGAATCTGCTGGCCTTCGCCCTCTACGGCATTGACAAACTGAAGGCGAAGAAAGGCGCCTGGCGCATCCCGGAGTCCACACTCCTGCTCGTCGCTTTTCTGGGCGGGTCTTTGGGCGCGCTCCTGGGCATGGAGCTCTTTCGCCACAAGACGAAGCACGCGAAGTTCAAGGTGCTGGTCCCCCTGTTTTTGATATTGCATATCACCCTGGGCGTATACATATTCAAAAGCGGGCTGCTGGCCTGAAAAAAGGTTGAAAAACCCGCAAAAAAGCCCTTGACAGGGCCGGAGTCGGCCGCTATAATAAGTACGCTTAAGCAGAGGCGCCCGCCTCTCACCTGCCGATTGAAACAGATCAGGCACGGTATGATGGGACTATTTCATGGTGGGCGCGTTTGCGTCCGCTATTTTTTTAGGAGGTGTTGACCCATCGCTACCCAAGAACTGCCTATCAATGAGGAGATCCGGGACCCGGAAGTCCGTTTGATCGATGAAAACGGCGTCCAGCTGGGCATCATGGATGTCCGGGCCGCCCAGCGTCTGGCTGACGAGCGGGAGCTGGATCTGGTCAAGCTCTCCAACGCCAATCCCCCCACCTGCAAGCTCATGGACTACAGCAAGCATCGCTACGACATGATGAAGCGGGAAAAGGAGCAGCGGAAGAACCAGAAGATCATCGAGATCAAGGAGATCCGCCTCTCCGCCACCATCGACCAGCACGACATGGAAGTCAAGGCCAAGGCCTGCTCCCGGTTCCTGCAGGATGGAAACAAGGTGAAGGTGAGCATCCGGTTCCGCGGCCGTCAGATCACCCGGGGCGATATCGGCGAGGAGGTCATGACCGCCTTCTACAACATGGTCTCCGACATGGCCACCCAGGAACGGGCGCCCAAGCAGGAGGGCAGGAACATGTACATGGTGCTGGCACCGAAGAATTAAAAATCTATCAGGAGGAAAGAACATGCCAAAGATCAAGACCCATCGCGGCGCTGCTAAGCGTTTTGACGTGACCAAGTCCGGCAAAATCAAGCGCGGCAAGGCTTACAAGAGCCACATCCTCACCAAGAAGACCACCAAGAGGCTGCGCGGCCTGCGCCAGACCGGCTATATCGCCGAGGAAGAGCAGAAGAAGATCCGCGAGCTGATTCCCTATAAGTAAGGAGATGTGAACCATGGCAAGAATTAAGAGAAGCGTCAATTCCATCAAGAAGCGTCGGAAGGTCCTGCGCCTGGCTAAGGGCTATTTCGGAGCCAAGTCCAAGCAGTATAGGGCAGCCTCCCAGCAGGTGATGAAGTCCATGGCCTACGCCTACGTGGGCCGCAAGAACAAGAAGCGCGAGTATCGCCGCCTCTGGATCGCCCGTATCAACGCCGGCGCCCGCATCTGCGGCACCAACTACTCCAACCTCATCAACGGCCTCAAGCTGGCCGGCGTCGAAGTGAATCGGAAGGTCCTCGCCGACCTGGCCGTCACCGACATGAACGCCTTCAAGGCCCTGGTGGACACCGCCCTGGCCGCCAAGAAAGCGTAAGCTGAGGAAAACGGAAAGCAAAAGAGCTTCCAAACGGAAGCTCTTTTTCGTATGCTTTATTTTCTCGTCAGTTCGTATAGCAGGATCGAGCCGAAAACGGCAGCGTTGAGGGACTCGGCCTTGCCCGGCATGGGGAGCCGGTAGCAATAACAGAGGGCGGCGGAAGCATCGGTGACGCCGTTGCCCTCGTTCCCCACCAACAGCGCCATTTTGGACGTTTTGGGGGGCAAAACCTCGCTGCCCTTCAGGTGGCCGCAGAGGCAGGTATAACCCTGGGCGTTGAGTGTGCGGATGGCAGCGGGAATATCCTCTACATAGACGGGCAAATGATAGACGGAGCCCATGGACGCCCGGAGGGTCTTGGGTGAAAAGGGATCGGCGCACCGGGGGGACAGGATCACGGCCCCGGCGCCCAAAGCGTCCGCCGTGCGGATAAGGGTGCCCACGTTGCCCGGGTCCTGCACGTCCTCCAGGAGGAGCACCGTGCCCCGGAACGTTTGGGGCAGAGCTGCGGCGGGAGTCCTGGCCACGGCGCACAGGCTTTGGGGTGTGCCCGCGGTGGCGAGGGCGTCCATGACGCCGTCGGTGACCTCTATCATCTCGCAGGGGAAGTCCCGCTCCCCCGGGTATCCCTCCCGCACGAAGACGGTCTCCAACGCCGCCCCGGAAGTCATGGCCTCCCGGACCAGCTTGTCGCCTTCGATGAAGTGGCAGCCGGTCTCCCTCCGGTATTTGCTCTCCCGGAGGGATCGGGCCCGCTGGACGCGGGGATTGGTGCGGCTGGTGATGCGATCCATAGGTTTACCTCATGAAAGGAATAAAAAAGCCACCGTTTCGGTGGCGGGGTGTGTCAGACGCTCAGACGCTGCGGACGATCTTGCCGGAACGGAGGCAACGCGTGCAAACGTTCATGATCTGAGTCTTTCCATCAACGATCACATGAACGCGCTGCACGTTGGGAGCCCAGCTGCGCTTGGTCTTGCGATTGGAATGGCTGACATTATTTCCGGACATCTTGCCCTTATTGCAGACTTCACAGAACTTACCCATTCAAGTCCACCTCCTTTGCAAAAATCGAACGGAGCTATATTACCATAGACCTCCTGCAAATGCAAGCTTTTTTTAGACTAAATCTAAAAAATTGTTTTGCCGCAGGGCTTCGTAGAGGACGATGGCCACCGAGTTGCTCAAATTCAGGGAGCGCTGGCTCTCGCCCATGGGAATGCGGATGGCATGATCGGCGTTTTTCGCCAGCAGTTCCTTGGGTAGGCCCGCCGTCTCCTTGCCGAAGACCAGAAAATCCCCGTCCCGAAAGGCCGTGTCCGTATAGCGGTTTTCGGCGTGGGTAGAGGCGTAGAAGAACCGGCTGTCGGGATACAGGGCCTGCAGCTCCTCCAGGCTGTCGAAGTAGCTGATGTCCAGGGTGTGCCAGTAATCCAGGCCCGCCCGCTTCAGATGCCTGTCGTCCACGGAGAACCCCAGGGGGCGGACCAGATGCAGGCAGGAGCCCGTCACCGAACAGGTCCGGGCCACGTTCCCCGTGTTCTGCGGTATCTCCGGTTCCACCATGACGATATGAAACATATATAATCCTTCCTTCCGACAGCTTGCTTTTACGTAAAATTTTAGCATATTTTTTGTGACAGCGGTTGAACAATCTGTGAATTGACAGTATAATGCAACTATGTATACGCGAAAGAATGTCAATGAGAAGACGACATCTAAAACCGCATCCTCGAAGCGCACCGCCGACACCGCCCGGCCTTCTTCGTCTGCCCGCACATCTGAGCTGACCGAGGAGGAAAAGGCTCGCCGCGCAGCCGCCGCCCGCAGACGCGCCGCCGCCCGTCGCAAGGAGCAGGAGCGCAAGCGGCAGAAGCGCATCTTCCTGCTGGCGGCCGGCATGTTCCTGACCGCCGTCGTGGTGCTGGTGTGGGCCGTGGTTCTGATGGTGAAGCGCAGTCGTTCCGAAGTTGTCGCAGTGGACGCCAGTCCCGACGTCACCGCCTATACGGCCCCCGGGCAGACCGGTGCCAACCCCACCACGCAAAGCGGCGACCCCGGCTCCCTCCCCCCCGCCTCCGGCGTCATCTCCCGCGGCGTCACGGTAAACGGCGTCCAGGTGGGCGATCTTACGGTGGAGCAGGCCCGCGCCGTCCTGATGCAAAGCTTTGAAAACGATCTCAACAGCGTGGCCATCACGCTGAAAAGCGACTATTTCAACGCCACGCTGAACCGCAACGACATTGGCGCTTATTTCGACGCGGACGCCGCCCTGGCCACCGCAGCCGCCTCCGGCAGCGGCGCACAGGTGAAGGCTACCATGCTCTATGATCCGGAAACGCTGACGGAGTCCCTGACCGCTCTCAACGACAAGGTCCCCGGCCACGCCACCAATGCCACCCTGTCCATCGACTACGACAGCTATACCGTGGGCAAGACCACCTATCAGAAGCCCAAGTTCGTCTATACCGAGGGCGTTAACGGGATGCAGCTCGATACGGCGGCGGTGGCTGGCCAGATCGAGAGCGCTCTGCAAAGCGGCACCTATCAGCTCTCCTTCGCCCCCGACGTGACCGTGTCCGAACCGGCGGTGACCGTGGCGAGCCTGAAGAAAGCCACCACGAAGCTGTCCTCCTTCCACACGCTGTACTACTTCACCGGCACCAGCTCCACGGATAAAGACATCTTAGCGATCCGTGAGGGGCGGGACGCCAACATCAGCAAGGGCGTGGGGATCATGAACGTGATCACCCTCAAGCCCGGCGAAAGCTTCAGCTTCAACAAGAAGACCGGGGACCGAACCGAAAAGAAGGGCTGGGCCATGGCGCCCGCCATCTACGGCAAGGACCATCGGCCGGAACCCGGCGGCGGCATCTGCCAGGTGAGCACCACCATGTACAATGCCCTGCTCCAGGCCGGCGTGGAGATCACCTACCATCGGCCCCACTCGATCCCCTCGGACTATGTGGATTTGGGCTGGGACGCCACGGTGGACTCCAACCACATCGACTTCAAGTTCAAGAACAACAAGCAGAACACCATCTACCTGTTCGTGTACATCACCAAGAACAAGGACAGCTCCCGTAAAAAGGAAGTCCATGTGGACGTGTACGGCATGGAGGAGCCCGGCATCACCTACAAGATCCGATCCGAGCTCGTTTCCGAGGACAAGGCCAACAACCCGGAGATCAAATACGACAAAAAGCAGTACGAAGGGTATCAGGAGAAGACCCGGGAAGCCCACGACGGCTACGTGGTGACCACCTACGTGGACATGTACACCGACAAGAAGAATCCCAAGACCATCTACACCTACACCGCTACCTACGACAAGATCGAGGAGCTGTGGATTTACGGCACCAAGCCCACGCCTACGCCTAAGCCTACCAACACGCCCAAACCCACCAAGACCCCCAAGACCACGCCTACGGCGGAGTCGTACGAACCGGGGTATTGAAACTGAAACGCCACGCAAAAAAGAGGGCTCGACGAGCCCTCTTTTCGTCTGTCTGTGCGTCAGCGGATGCCGTGATCGGCCATGGACTTCAGCAGGAAGTCCCGGGCCTTGCTGGGCGGCAGATGTGCCTGCACGTCCCGCGGGTCCACATAGTCCCCGTTGTCGATGCAGGACAGGAGGAACTCTATGGTGAATACGTCGAAGATATGCGGGTCGGAAAAGGCCTGCTCTATGGTGGTGTTCATGCGGGTGTTCAGCGCATCGATGATGCAGGTATAGATGAAATGATCCCGGCCCAGCAGTTCACCCAGGCGATCCAGGCTGTTGAGAGCCTCCTGCATCTGAGCCACCAGCACATGCCGCCGATAGCCGCCCGTGCCCTGGCCGCCTGTGAGAATGGCGTCCACGGAGCAGTGGAGCATCACAGCCAGATCCGGGAGCAGCGATACGTCGGGCAGGGTCTCGCCCCGCTCCCAGTTGGATACGGATTGGGCGCTGACCCCCAGCCTCTCCCCCAGCTTCGCCTGGGTCAACCCCACTTCCTTACGGCCCGCCTGGATGAACGCGCCGATCTTTTCCAAATCGAGATACATCGTCGTCATCTCCTTTCTGAAAACAGGATACCACTTGCCGTCTCTCTCCGCAATCGAACGCCCCTTGAAAAAAGACGATCAAAAATCAATCCTTGCTTCTATGCAAAAGGAGGGCCGCTCCCGGTCCTCCTTTTTTCGTTACGTTTTATGCATTCTTCCTGCTGTGAAAGTGCACCAGGACTCCCAGCAGTCCGGCCGCCAGGCAGCCGATGCCGCCGCCCACAGCGCCCTTCACCAG
>Ga0310697_10000396_pt1 | contig 60743 bp, 50 predicted proteins | sample 172DNAGHGlowgp2_FD_203883 | JGI IMG/M metagenome (GOLD analysis project Ga0310697, IMG submission 203883) | Sheep rumen microbial communities from Palmerston North, Manawatu-Wanganui, New Zealand - 1728 DNA GHGlow gp2 (v2) (version 2) | ecosystem: Host-associated > Mammals > Digestive system >...
AGTCTCTGTGTACTTTCCGCTTCCGTCATTGGCAAAGCGTGTTGTGATTGCCTCCTTTGTCCAGGTCGAAGCTCCGCTTTCGTCCTTTTCGACCGTGATGGTGTACCAGCCCTTGCCGTCCAGGACAATGCGATACATCTCCTGCGTGGTCGCATAGGCTTTGCCGTTAACCTCCGGCGCCGCCGTCTCCATAAGGAAGTAGGTTGCGGGCGGGATCTTGCTGAAGGTCACAAGGCCGTCGCCGTAGATGGCTTTGTCACTGATCGTCAGGCCGCCGTCTGTCGTGTACTTGATGGTCACGGCATCCGTACTGTCAATTTTCCTTGACGTTGCCATCGCGTCCACCTTGCCGGATGTACCGTTCACCTGATAGGCCACCGGGACGCCGCCCTCTTTGAGGATGTCCGTCCCCTCAGCATTTGCTCTGTAGAGCGTGAAGGTCGCACCATCCAGCGGCTTTCCATAGCCGTCGATCTTGCGGAACACGAAGTCAAAGCCGCCTGTCCAGTAGATGCACTTGCGTCCGTTGATATCGTCGCCCTCCTGGCCGGTCAGGTAATCCGCGCCGCAACCGGTAATCAGGTCGATCTGCGCATTGCGGAACACCTGCATGGTGCTTTCGAGCTTTCCGGTATTTTGCAGTGCGTTCTTTACCGCTGTGCTCCCGAATACCGCGAATTGCTTGAGCATCTCATAGTGCTCCTGCGCCGCGCACCAAACCCAGACTGAGCCGGGAACCAGGTTGATCGCGCCGGTCACGACGATGGAATCCGCCGCGCTGCCCTGGCTGTCGTAGCCCGCCACGTAGATATCCTGACGAGCCACATGATATGCTTGCTGGCCGTTGCTTGCGTCGGTCAGCGTACCGGTCTGATAGTTGCCGTTGGTGATTACGCCGTCTGCGTCATATTGTGGACCGCTGATGGCCGCTGCCGGATTGTCGCCGTCTGGATCTTTCGTTCCGGTGCCGCCGAAGCTCGGATTGCCGGAGAGGTAAAGTCTGCTGTTTTCAGCCAGATAGATGCCCGCGCCGCCGCTCACAGCCATGTTGCCGTTGACAGTACCGCTGTTCAGCGTGACCGCGGCACCCGCGTTCACATAGACCGCGCCGCCGCTCACACCGGCAATGTTGTTGGTAATGTCGGAGTTGATCAGCGTCAGGCTGCCGGCATCCAGATAGATCGCGCCGCCGCTGCCTGCTGCGTTGAGGTTTTTCAGGGTGACGCCGCTGAACGTGGAGTTGTTGACGCTCGTGATGTTGAACGCTCCGCCGTCAAAAACGGTACTCGGCGTTATGCTGTTTCTGTCGCCGTCAATGATGATATCGCTGACGTTGAAGCGGTTGGATGTGTCCACCGTGAACATGGAGCCAGTTGTCCGGGTGCGCGTGAGGGTGGCTCTGGTCTGGCCTGCCTCAGACGGTTTGTAGAAGAAACCGTCAATGTTATACGTTTCTGTCTCGGCGGTGGTCAGGGTCACGTCACGCGATGCGCTGTAGGTGATGATTTCGCTTTCATCCAACTCGTAATCCTTGAGCATCTTTATCTTGACGGCTGCGGTGTTGACAACTGCATAGTACGAACCGGATCTGCGGTAGAGGGAGCCGTTCGTGCTTGCGGCATAAAAGCCTTCATCGAGGCTTGTATACACGGCCGGGACATAGACATACACGCCGCTGTCGTCCACGTTGACATGCCGATACAACAGCGTATCGCTTGCATCCGTGATCTTGCACACCACATCCTTCCAGTAGATAATACCGTCATTTTTGTCCACACCATAGAGGGCAAGGTTGCGATCATTGACCAGGTTCTTCGCATTGATGCGCCGACTGTCTTCCCGGCCGAAGGTGCCGAAGGGTTTGTCGTAGACACCATGATCCGTATAGACGTTATTCTCATCAATCACGTAAACACCGATTATGCCGGTGACATTGGGTCCGGCCTTTGTCATGATTCCGTTGACGGGTTTATCGTCCAGACCGTTTTCCGCTGTGTTGATGATCTCGTTCTGGTTCACGCTGAGCACCAGGTTCTTTTGTGTATGGGTGGCCGCATTGTCAGGGTTATTGAAGATGGTGGGCGTGCCGGAGAGATAGATCCTTGCGTCGGTGCCCTCGGCATTGATCGCGCCGCCGTTTGTGTCGTCTGCGGCGTTATAGCTGATGGTGCCGCCTGAGACATGCAGCTGCCCGTAGCCTTGCAGATAAACCGCGCCGCCGAAGGTGCCTGCCGAGTTGCCAGTAATGCTGCCCTTTTCGATGCACAGCGTGCCATGGGAATCAACGCTGCTGCCATCGACATAGACGCCCGCGCCGCTGCCGGTGGTGCTGTTTTTACTGACGGTGCCGCCGGAGAGGGTCATCGTGCTGCCGGAGGCCACATAGGCGCCGCCGCCGTTGGCTGAGCTGTTGCCGCTGAGGGTGCCGCCGGTCATGCTGAGATCAACACCGGGCTCCACGTACACGCCGCCGCCGTTTTCACTTGCGGTGTTGTCCGAGATCGTGCTCTTGGCAAGGGTCAGGGTGATGTCGTCCTCCGCGTCCTCGGGCTTGACCGCATAGATCGCGCCGCCGTTGGCCGCCTGGTTGTGGGACAGCTCTGTGCCGTCGAGCGTGATTTTGGCTTCGGTGTTGAGATAGAGACCGCCGCCGTTGCCGCTGCCCTCTGCGCCGTTATAGGAGATGCTGCCGCCGGTGAGCTTGGCGCTGCCTGCAAGGTACACACCGCCGCCTTTGGCTGCCGTGTTGGGGCTGCCGCTTGCACCGATGGAGCCTGCCGAGAGACTGAGGCTGCCGCTCTCGCCCACATAGACGCCGCCGCCGTTTGCGGAAGCGGTGTTGCCGCTGATAACAGCAGATGCATTGCTGAGTGTAACGCTGCCGTCGGAATAGACGCCGCCGCCGTTTTGGGCGCTGTTGGCGCTGAGGGTGCCGCCGCTCATGGTGAGCTCGGCGTCAGACGACAGATAGAGTCCGCCGCCGTCCGCTGCACTGTTGCCGGTGAGGCTGCTGCCGGTCATGTTCACAGTACCGGCGGCATACACTGCGCCGCCCTTTGCCGTGGCAGTGTTGCCGGAGATTTCGCCGCCGCTGAGGTTTACCGTGGTGGAGGCATCGGCGTAGACTGCGCCGCCGTTTACAGCCTGGCACCCGGTGATGCTGCCGCCCTCGCTGATCGTGACAATGGTATTGGCATCGGCATAGATCGCGCCGCCGTTGCCGCCCACCCACGCATTGCGCAGCACAGCATCCTGTGCCAGCGTCAGATGGGAGGCCGTGCCGGTCACAGTGATGATGCCGCCGACATTGTCGCTGCTCTTGATGGCGACTGCATTGCCTTCCTCGTCCTTCAAGGCTCCGTCGAGAATAATGTTTTTGAGCACGAGGTTGTAGTTATCGATGATCATGCTGTCGCTGTCGAAGCTTGATGCGCGGGTGATGACACAGGTGTTTTCCGGACCGGCATAGCCGTCGTCATCTGATTTCGATGCTGTCATGAACTCCGCGGTCTTGCCGCGGGCAAGCTCGACGGTCTCAGTCATCTCATACTCGCCCACCAGCATCTTGATCTTACGCGGGGTAGCGCTTTTGCCATCCTTGTCGGTAAACCTTGCTCCATTGAAAGAGTCAAAGCCATCCTTCAGGGACATGTAGACCGCGGGGCTGCCGTTGACGTAGAGCAGGTTGTCATCCCTGTCGGTGATCTTGCAGACAACGGGAGACCACAGGGCATAAAGCGTCAGATCATCGTTATCCGTATCGCGATAGAAGAGGATCTCATCGCCATACTTATACTCCTTATACCCGTCGCCCTCGACCGGTTTTTCTACCGTAGACCACACGCGGAAGGCGGAATTTTCCTTTGTCGGATCGGGTTCTGCAATGGGGTATCTGTGGTTGAGTTCGGTGAGCGAAAAGTCGACAATATCGGTTTTGGTGCTGCTTTCTTCCTTGCCCGAGAGAATGCCGCCGGTGGGATTAAAGGTGATCCTGGGTTCCACGTCATCGTAGAGATTAAAGATTTCACCGATGTACGCGGGAGTTTTCGCTGCCTCCACGTTCACCGTACGGTTAACCTCGGAAACCATATTCCCTTCTCCATCTACAGGTTCGATCACTTCCCATTTCACGGCATTATCCGTGCCGATGGTCAGCTTCCAGGTGCCCGCAGGGAGCACAGTGTCCTTGTCGGACTGCTGCTGGGAGAGAATATAGGTCACATCTGCCACTATGTCTTCGGCTTGCTCGTCCTCGCCTTTGACCTTCTTTGTGAAGGTTGCCATGCCGGCAGTCTTCGGCGGGTCGATCTCGGGTTTTTCAACCTTTGACTCGGTAACTCCCCAGGGAATCGTAAGCAGGCCGGTAGAGGCATTGCTTTCGCCATACCAGATCATGTCACCGTTCTCGTTTGTGAGGCTGAACGTCGCCCCGCCAACGGGCGTGGTCTTCAGGCCCTCGGCGTTTGCCTTGTTCTGGTAGACCTGGATCACGAGATCCTTGCCCGGCCACATGATGAGGCCGTTCGTGCCCTGGATGCCGGTGAGGGAGTTATCCCGGTCGTTGACGAACTTGCTGAGGTTTGCTCCGCTTTCGGTGTTGTAAGTACCGAAGGGACGGTTGGCGATGCCGTGGTTGTTGTAGATAAACTTTTCGACGCCGTCCGTCACATAAATGCCGATCGGGGCGCTTCCGCTGAGATTGGAGGCGTTGATGATGGTATTGCTGTGGTAGCCGAGGTAGACGTTCATGGCGACCGGGTTCTCTTCGGTGTCGTTGGTATTGCCAGTCACAGAGGCGTCGCCGGAGAAGTTCAGCACTGCGGCGCTGTCAGTGGAAATTGCGCCCTCGGGAGACTTGTTGCCGCCGCTGATGCTGCCGCCGGACATGTTGAAGCTGTGTCCGCTCGTGACATAAACCGCGCCGCCCTTTTCCGTCGCGGTGTTGCCGGTCATGGAACCTGCGGACATGGAGACGCTGCCCTGATCGTATACAGCGCCGCCCTGCTTTGCAGAGTTGCCGGTGATGGACGTGTCAGTGTCAGCCCCGCTGATGGTCACATTGGCGTTTTCTGTGGTATAGATCGCGCCGCCGCTGCCGTTCTCGGCCTTGTTGCCTTCAAAGATGCCGCCGCTCATAGTCAGGGACGCTTCGGAATCGAGGTAGATGCCGCCGCCGTTGGCTGCGGTGTTGTCGGAGATCTTGACATTGGCTCTGTCGATCTTCATTACGGTATTAGCATAGACCGCGCCGCCGCTTGCTGCCGTGTTGCCGCTGAGTGTCGCCGAGCCGGTCAAAAGCACGGGAACTGCATTGGGAATATCAGCGGGAATCGTGGCAGTACCCGTGTAGACTGCGCCGCCGTTGCCTGCCGTGGCAATACAGCCGGAGATGGTGCCGCCGATGGTAACACCGATATAACCGGAGCTCGCTGTCTTGCCGCCGAAACCGTTCGCCGCGTACACGCCGCCGCCGTTGGCGGCCTCACAGTTTTTGATGGTGCCGTCCATGTTGAGGCCGGCGGTTGCTTCGATCCCGATCGCGCCGCCGTTGCCGGAGCTTGTGGAATTGCGCAGCGTGGCTTTGCTCGTTACCGTCAGGGCATTTGCGCCGTCAACCCGGACAATGCCTCCGTTTTCGTCGGCAGTATAAGTATCTCTGCCGCCGTCAAGGGTGATATCGTCGAGGGTCAGGCTGCCGTTGTCGACGATCATGCTGCCGCCCTCAAAGCCGCGGGTGACCACGGCTGTGGGATCGGCGTCGATGGGATAGGGATAGAGCCTGTCTGTTTTCTGCGCGGTGCCGAAGGTGACATAGTAACCCAGATCTGCCGCCAGAGTCGCCTGCTTCTTCATCGCATAACTCGGCTTCACCATCTCGAGGCGCAGCTTTTCATTCGCGGCAGCACCGTCAGCGGTAAAGAACTTGGTGCCGCTGCTGATGGTCTTGAAGGCTTTTTCCAGCTCGTCAAAGACGGCCGGGATGGGGTCGGCGTCGGCGTCGGGGCTCTCGCGGTAGTAGAGCTGCGCACGTCCTTCCTCATTCACGAATTTGCAGACGATGCCATAGCGGTTGTTGCGGAAGGCCACTGTTTTCAGTTCGCCGACCTTGCCCTCAGCACTGTACGAAACTTGTTCTTCGCCCGCGTTCTTTGTCACATGAGCGCGGAAATTCGCGTTCTGATCCGGCGTCAGGTTTTCCTCGACCTTGAAGCCGAGTTCCTTCGGCAGACCCAGGATCTCGAGGGACTGGCCGTGACGCAGGCTAAACTTCGCAACGCCCGCTGTAAAGGTAATTGGGGTGCTCGTTCCTTCCTGATTACCCTGATTCACATAGAGCTTCGCATTATAGGTCTTGGTGATGGTCGTGTCGTTCAAAGTAACGGTGAAGGCAAAGTCTAATTGATCATCGCCCGTTATCTGATCCGTTACCGTCTTGGAGACTTTCAGGGAATCCTTCTTTCGCGTGTTGGTGAAAGTGACGTTGGAGACGGTGGAGGAAGTGCTTTGATCTTCGCTCATGTTCTCGCCGAAGGTGCCGGTGACGGAAAGGCCAGTATCGCTGACAGGATTCCGGCCATTGCGCTTATAAGCTGTGTCATAGGCGGTCTGTTCTTCGGTCAGGACCTCAGTTACGGTGTATTGTACCCCATCGCGGATGTACTCGAAGGGGAAGTCGGAACCCGTCACGACCTCGCCTGACTTCAGCGTGAACCTGGCAGTGCCGTCATTAAAGGTCATATCGCCATAGACATGCTTGCCGGAAAAGTTGTAATTGCCGCTGAGCGTGACCGAAAAAGCAAATTCCTCATCCTTGTCCTTCGACCACTCGCTGTCAACGACTTTGCCGACTGCGAGGAACGGTGTTGCCTTCCAATAGATGAGATTATCGCCGACCACTTTCATGCCGCGCAGATTGACATTCACATCGTTGATGAAGCAATGCAGGTTCGCATTGTCCGTCCAGGTGCCGAAATTCTTTCCGTCTACGCCGCGATTCTTGCGAACGTCGCCTTCAGATGTATAGACACGGATTTCGGCGAAGGGGCCGAGGCCGTCGGCATAGATGGATGTATTGTTGTTGTTGATCAGATGCAGGTTGCAGGGATTTCCGTTCAGGGTATTGCCGCTCACAACGGGGTTGCCGGAGAAGTGGATCGCACCTCTCAGGTCGATGCCGCCCGCTTCCGCCGTAGCGCTGTTCCCGGTGATACTGCCGCCGGACATGGTCATCGACGCATTGGTATCGAGGTAGACGCCGCCGCCATTCTTAGCAGAGCAGCCAGTGATCTCGCCGCTGTTCATGGTGATGGTGCCCTTTTTGGCGTAGATGCCGCCGCCAGACGTAGTGCTCACGCAGTTGCTGATCTCAGCGCCGTTCATGGTCAGTTGGTTGGCTGCATTATCATTCAGGTAGATGGCTGCGCCGTGTTTGTCCTGGGAGTCGCTGTTGCGGAGGACTGTGTTCTGATTGAGAGACACCTGTGTGCCGCCCGACACGCTTATGATGCCGCCGTTCTCACTCGATTTCCGCCCGTTTTCCGAACCACCGTCAATGGTAATGTTCTCGATCACCAGACTGCTCATGTTGCTGGTGTTGAGCATGCTGCCGTAATCTGCATTGCGGTGAATGGTTGCCTGTTCGGCTATACCTTTGTAGTAGAAGCCGCATTCATCCGGGGTTCTGGAGGCCGTGGTGAGGGTAATGTCCTTTGTGCCGTTTATGATCTGCATCTTACTGGTGCAGTCATAGTCCCCCACCAGCATCTGAATCTGGTAAGGCCCAGAGTAAACACTGCCGGTATTATTCAGTTGATACAGGCTCCGCGTGTTGGAGGAGAGCTTGCCAAAGGCGCTTATGGTGTTTTCTGCACCGTTGTTCTCCAGCGTCGTAAAGACAGCCGGAACTTCGCAGGCCGCGTCTTGATAAAGCAGGTTGCCGTCGTTGTCAGTGATCTTGCAGACGAACTCGCCCCAAATGATCTGGTTATTGCTGCTGTCCTGTTTGCCGCCGGCAAAGATGCGGTCATTGGAGAAGGCGGAGAGATAATTGGTCTTGTCGTAGGTGCCAAAGGGCAGCGTGTAATTACCATGTTTGTCAAACTGGTCTTCCGTGACGTACACACCGATATAGGCAGCCGCAGTCAATGCCGTTCCGGAGGTGCGGATGATGCCGTTGGTGTCATAGTTCAGGTAAACGTTGCACTTCTCTCCGGAAGACAGTGTGTTGTACTTGACGATGGGCGCGCCCTGGAACAGAAGCTGCGTGTTGGCGTTGCTGCCGCCTACGGCTACCGCGCCGCCGACCTCAGCCACGTTGTGGGTGATCCTGCCGCCGCCGATGGTGATTTTCTGGCCGTCGGCCACGAAGATGCCCGAACCCATCTGGGCGTAGTTGGCATTTTCCGTCGAGCCGCCGATGACAGCGCTGCCGGACATGTTGATGGTGCCCGCGTTCTTATAGATCGCGCCGCCGTTGTTCGCAGCCGTGTTGCCGTAGAAATTGCCCGCGTTGAAGGTAAACGTTCCGCTGGTGTTGTAATAAACACCGCCGCCGTTATAGGCAGAGCAGCCTTTTACCGTGGCCATGGCAGACTTCATATCGAAAAGATCGCTCTTTTTGTAAATGCCGCCGCCCAGGTTGTCCGCAGAAAAGCTCTCCGCCACTGTTACAGTGCCGTCTTCATTGAGCGTGACATTCTTCGCCTGGCAGCCTTCGATGGTCATGGCATTTTCGGTATCTTTAAGGTACAGCTTGGATTCGGAATAGATACCGCCGCCTTGGCCTGCAGCACAATCCTTGATACTGCCATAAGCGTACAGATTGTTTTTGCTGTAGATACCGCCGCCGGAGCTTACGGCATAGCACTCGGAAATCTGCACATCGTTAAGGTGGCATGTACCATTGCCGTGATAAATTCCGCCGCCGGAAATCGTGGCAAAGCACTCGGAAATCTGCGTATCGTTAAGGTTGAACGCGCCGCCGTTATGATAGATACCGCCGCCATACGCTGCACGGTTCTTTTCAAACTTGTTGGACTCGCTGTCCTCAACGTTGAAAGTCAGGCCATTGGAATTGTGATAGAGCGCGCCGCCCTTGCCCTCGGAGGATGTCACACGGTTGTTAGAGAACGTGCAGTCGGTAAAGACCGCGCCGGTGCCGCTGGTACCGGTATAAATACCGCCGCCGTCATTGACTGCTACGCAGTTTTGTACCGTTGTGCCGCTCACCGTAAGCGCCGTGGCGGCAAGGTAAGCGCCGCCGCCGTTGGTGCCGGAGGTGCAACCGTCGAAAACGCAGTTGGTCAGAACTTGCGAAGTGCCTTTGTTATTATTGTACACCGCGCCGCCGGCCGAAGAAGCCGTGCAGTTGACGAACGATGTATCCTCTATCTTCAGCTTTTGCGTCTTCGTGTACAACGCGCCTGCGCTTTCGTTGGTCGTCGTGCAGCGCGTGAAGGTTGCGCCGGTGATGGTCGCGGCACCGGTCTGGCTGTGGTTGATGCCGCCGTATTTTTTGGAGGTGCAGTCCGTAAAGGTGGTATGCCGCTCTCCGCTGACAACTTCATATTTCTTCGTTTCAGCATTGAACGCCATGTATTCATCGCTGTCGCCCACGGTCAGCGTGGTCGCGTTAGCATACACCGCGCCGCTGTTCTCATTTGCCCTGCAATTATCAAAGGTGCAGCCATAGATTTCCAGCTTGGTGCCCGTGTTCGTCATGGACAGCGCGCCGCCGGTGTTGTTGGAGAAAGCATTGATGAAGGTCGTACCGCTGAGCTTCACACTCTTGCACAGGGTTCTGATCGCGCCGCCATTTGTGTTGCCGTTGGTGGCGGAGCAATCCTCAAACCAGCAGTTGATGACATTAAGATAGGTGGAATTGTCAATACTGACGTTGTCGTCGGTGTAGATATTGACCGCGCCGCCGTTGCCGCCGCTCTTGGTGGTCTGGCTCCCGTGGAAGGTACAGTTTTTAATGTCAACAAACCAGGCGTCCGACTCGACCGTGCCGCCGGAGCCAGTGGCTATGCAGTCCTTAAAGGTGCAGCCCTCGATCCAGGTGGAAGAGTCTTTTGAAAAATCCTTCGGGAATTTCTGGCCTTCGCCCGGATAAACTTCCTTTTCATTATTGCCGCCCCGGATATTGTGGAAGACAGCTCCCGCCTGCGGTGCTGAACCGTTTTTGGGATACTGGGTGCAGTCGCAGTTGACGAAGTTGCAATTACTTACAATCAGATCGTGGGCAGTGGTCCAGATACCGCCGCCGCCGGTCTTATCCTGGTTGGACAGTATCTTGCAGTTTGTAAAGTCCGAATTTTCGACCGTGAGCCTGCCCCACTTCACATAGATAGCGCCGCCGCGGGTAGCTGTGTAGCCCTTGAAGTCGCAGTTTTTGATATTGACGATGGTATTGGCGGTTTTGATCGCGCCGCCTTCACCGCCCTGGCCCAAAGCCTTGCCGTCAAAGATGATTCCGTCGACAGTCAGGGACGTAGTGCACTCGTCGTTTGTGAGCACCGCGGTTGAGGCCTGGATTTCCGAGGTCACGGCAGAGCCCATATCGCCGGAGCTGCGGCTGATGGTCGCGCGGGTGGGATCGTCGCCCACGTAGTAGTACTTCCCTTCTACCGGTTTCTCCGGTTTTGGTTCGGCCGTGGTCAGGGTGATTCTGTAACCCTCGGGGATCGCCAGAATATCCGTTTTCGGCTGCTGGTAGTCCAGGAGCATTTCGATGGTAGCGGTGGTAAGGCCGTTGCTGACGATGTAGTCCTTCGCCAGGTTCAGGCTTGTGAAGGGATACTCCACGCCGTCGTTTTCCACCTTGCAGATGGGTGTCGGCGCGCCGAACAGGATCTCGTATATGCCGCCCGCTGTGGTCAACAGATTTGCATTGAGGCTGAAGGTCAGGCCGCCCGCTGTGGGCGTGGTCGTAAGCGTCTGTTCCGTTCCACCGCCCGCTCTGTCAAGGGTATAGTTGATCGTGTTGCCTTCCACCGCATCGGTAAAGGTTCCGTTGAGCGACCAGGCGCTCCCCTTCGCGCCGGGGAACAGCAGTCTCACAGAGCAATCCTTCGGGATGGTGAGGTGTTCGCCGGTGATGGGAAGCAGCGTCCTCTGCGTCACGTTGTTAATGACGGCAGTATAACCGTAGCCGTCACCGACAGCCGTTTTGTCCATGACCGTCAGCGGGTCAATGGTCAGGTTAAAGCCGCTGTTGTTGACGATGGAGATATAGGCAGAATCGGCATAGTAGATGACAATCTGCGCATTATTGTCAGTTGTATACGTGGTTCCGTCATGCAGTTTATATACCCACTGACGAGCCTCCGCGTCCCAGTCGATCGAGGTCACGTATTTGTCAAATGCTGTCTCACCGTTGCGGTAGGTATAGGCATACACATAGCCCGTCTTGATCGCACTATTATAATAAGTATCGTAGAGCAGGTTAACGAGCGTGTAGATCGGGTTCTCTGTCGATTTGGGATAATAATCCGTCCCATTATACAACTGCGTCCCGCTTGAGGTGTTCGGCGGGAAGCCGTTGCCGTTGGGCAGATACCGCACCCAGAATTTAACAGGTTTGCCCCAGTAGAGCTTGTTATTGTAATTATACTCGGTATAGATACCGCGGTCGTCCGTGATCTTGGAAAGATTCGTCGTGCTCACATAGCCGCCGAAGCTGCAGCAGGCCTCGCCGCGCGTAGAGCGCACATTATCCGCCACATAGATGCCGATGCTGTTGCTTCCCAGATTCTCGGGAACGTTGATGATCTCATCGGAATCCACGTTCAGATAGACATTGCGCTTCTCGCCAGCCGTGTTCTTATTGTCCAAAATCTTGGTATTGCCGGAGAGGTTCAGCTTTGTTCCAGCCGCCATTCCCACGGCGCCGCCTTCGGTTGCGATATTACCGGTGATGCTCACGCCCTTCAGGTTTGTAATACCGCCAGCCGTATAGACAGCCGCGCCGTTAATGGCCTTGTTTCCGTCGTTGATATTCCCGGCGGAGAGCGTGATCTCACCCCTGCCCTGATAGATCGCACCGCCAAGGCCCTTTTCGGCCTTGTTGCCGCCGAGCGTACCGCCGGAGACAGTCACCGTGCCGGAGCCGGTATAGCAGATCGCGCCGCCGTTGCCGCTTCCGGCAATATTATTACTGATCGTGCCGCCGGAGATTGCTACTTTGCCGCCCGTGGCATACAGCATGCCGCCGCTGACACTGGCGGTGTTGCCGCTCACCGTGCCGCCGGAGATGTTCAGCGTACCGCCCTCCATATAGAACACGCCGCCATTGGTCGCGCTGCCGCTGACGGTACCGTCAGTAACATTGACTGTGCCGCCGGTCATGAACACCGAGCCTCCGGATGTTGCCGTGCCGCTGACGGTACTGCTGATTGTCAGCGTACCGCCGCTGATATACACTTCGCCGCCGTTGGTGGCTCTGTTGCCGGTAAGGACGCTGCTTATTTCGAGCGCGCCGTTCGCCATGTACACCGCGCCGCCGTTGGTGGCGCTGTTGCCGGTGATGTTCTCGGTGGCTATGCTGAGGCTGCCGTTGTTGTAATAGATCGCGCCGCCGTTCAAGGCGTAGTTGCCGGTAAAGGTCGCGTCCGCCTCAATCGTCGCGCTGCCGCCCGCCACATAGAGCGCGCCGCCGTTGTTGCCGCTGGCGTTCTGGAGGGTCGCCGCGCCGGTCACGGTCAGAGTGCCGTTGCTGCGCACCATGGCGTCCGTCGCAGCTACTCCATTGCCGTCGATGGTAATGCGGTCAAGCGTCAGCGTGCTTGTGCCCTTGTCGTTGTTGAACATATGGCCGGTGGTAAAGCTCGGCTTGCGCAGGATGGCAGCCGTTTTACCCTGCTCCGTCAATTCTGCCGCCGTGGTCAGGGTAATGTTGTCACTTTCCTTATTAAGCGTCAGCTTATCGCCGGCGGGCATGGTATAGCGGTCAATGAGCATCTCAATGACACCCGTGCCGCTGTATTCGTCACGGATGTATTTAAGCGCCTCGTTCAGGGTATAGAAGGGTGCTTCGTCCGCCTGCACGCGGCAGATGTACTTCGGCATGTAGAAGAGCACAAGCTGATCGCCTTCCGCAAAGGAGGTAAAGCTTGAACCGTCCAGGCTGTACTGCCAGACCTTGTCCTCCGCATCGTATTGGATCGCCTTGATCATCTTTGCGACAGCGTCCTGGCCGTTATAAACGGAGACATGATCTGCCACATAGTACTTGTCCTCGGGCAGATTGTAGACGCCCTGAGCGTCCAGTTCACCGATGAAGTCCTCCGCGCTCTGGGGAACGGGATTTCCCCCCCCGTCTCTGGGAATGCCGAGATAGGCAAGCGGCTGTACCTCGACGGCGCCGTTCTCGTCCGCCTGTCCCTCGTCCGTCTGCTTCTGGGCAGCGCGGGCCGCCACGGGCAGCGCGATGCGCTCGTGGGTGACGGCAATGGAGGCCGCCTTGTTCACGGGGTCGATCTCGACAGTTGTCCCCTCAACATCCTTGGTATCGAGGGTTACGGCCGTGGTATAATCCGGGTTTTCCGTGTCCTGCTTGACGGTCAGCTTCGCGCCGGAGGGGATGGGCAGGGTCTTGCTGCTGACTTCCTCTGCGGGCAGAGTGAATTCCATGCGATTGTTTACAAAGCCCCCGCCGTTGTAGCTTTCAATGCCGATGCCGCTCGGATCCAGGAGCGCAGTATAGGTGTATTTCGGATTTTGGGTGTAGTCGACCAAGTCCCGCGTCTGCTGATTCAAAACCACGTTGTAGGTGGTCAGGATCGTGAAGATGCCGGTCTTGTAGGTGACGTTATAGTTTTTGGCGCGATTGCCGTGGGCCGCGGCCGCAATGATGTAGGGGCCCGCCGTCTCGCCGGGGGTACGGGTAAGGGTGAAGGCAAACTCCGGCTCGGTCTTCCCCTCCTCGCGGCGGGTGTAGGTATAGGTCCAGGTGCGCGTGTCCGTATCGTAGACAGCCTCAGGTGCGATACCCTTGTCCCTTTCCGCCATCCCCTCGAAGGTCACGGTGAGCGGCGGGTCTTCCGTAACGGGATCGGTCAGGGCCTTGACGACGTTGACCGGCGTAATGATAAGCTCTGCGGGGTTGATGGTCAGAAGGCCGGTTTTGTAGGTCACCTCATAGTTGCCCTGGGCGGTATCACCCGCCGGGGTGATGACGTAGGTGCCCACGTCCTCCCCCTGCCCGCGGGTAAGGCTGTAAGTCAGCGTGTCGCCGTCCTTCAGGCCCTCGATTTTTGCCGTAAAGGCGGGATCATCAGAGCCGTAATATTTGCTGAGATTGTCTGCGCTGACGGTGACCTTCATGCCCGAAATGGTGAAGGTGCCGTCCACATAGGTGATGGTATAGTTGCCCTGGGTCTCGTCACCCGTTACCGTGATGGGGTACTCGCCCACAGATTCGCCCTCATCGGTTCCCTGTTTTTCGCGGGTAATCGTGTACCTGATAACGCTCGGCGCATCGTTGTTCTTGAGCCCGTCAATTTTAACGGTCAGGGCGGGGTCAGTCTGTCCAAAGGCTTTTCCGGTATTATCCGCGGTCACGGTAACAGGCGCGGGCTTGATGGTCAGATAATCGTTTTCGTAGGTGATCTCGTAGTTGCCCTGCTTGGCACGGCCCGTGACGGTGATGCGGTAGCTGCCCTTCTGCTCGCCGATTTCGCGGTAGGCATAGTAGGCAATCGAATCCCCTTCCTTCATGCCCGTGATCTCCACCAGGGACGGGTCGGGATCGCCATAGTACTTTTCGGCCTTGCCCTTTACCGTGACCTGGGCGGGTGTGATTTCCAGCTCACCGTCGTCCAGTCGGACGCGGTAGCCCGCCTGGCTGGCGTCGCCGGAAAGCTTTATGGCATATCTGCCCACATCCTCCCCTGTCTCGCGGGCACAGGTGAATCTGATGGTTTTTGTCTCTTCGGTCGTCTTATTTTTTACGGTGACGGTGTAGTTTACGCCTTCGCCCGGGACAATTTCACCGACGGTCCAGCCATCGTCCTGTACCTCGGCAGTGAACGCAAACTTGGGATCGCCCTGGCCGTAGGACTTGGTGAGATCATTCGCCCGGATGATGACGGTGATGGGGGTCTGGGTGTTCTTGATGGTCAGCGTGCGCGACCCGTCACCCGCGGTGGACACGGCATAGCTGTCCTCGTTGTTGCGGGGCATGGAGTTCTCGCGCTCCAGGGCGAAGTAATAGTATAGCTGCCCATCGGCGTTCTGCTTCTGCAAGGAGGTGACGGTATTCGACCAGTCAGGCGCAGAGAGCGTCAGGCCGGTTCTGACCGGTTCCAAACCGCGCAGGATGGCTTCCAGGCTGTCGCGGGTGGTGATCGGGCGATCTTTGGTGGTGCGGTAGAGGTCGAAGGCCACATCATTCTTTCTGGCGGCCGCGGGCTGCCCATTCAGGCCATACCATTCCTTCACAACTTTCACGCTCACGGCGGATTCGTTGCTCACGACATACCAGCCGGTGCCGCTGACCTTGTAGGAGGTATAGTAGGCGGGCAGGCCCTCCTGCACGACGGAATAGGTGATGTCGCTGCCGGCATCTCTTGCGGGCAGATTGACAAAGGTCTTGTTATCGAAGGTCTTCCCGCTGTTCAGGGTAACGGTCATGGGGCTGCCATCGCGTATGACAGGTTCAGGCTCCCCGCCGTTTACCGACTGGTACAGCGAGATCACGGAATTGACCCCGGCAGGCCAGGCGGTGGAGCCGTCCACCGACCAGGTAACGGTGACCGGCACCGTCACGGCTTCGGTGTCATTGTTGACCATGACTTTGTCATAGCTGTTGGTGAGATTGACAGCGGTCGTGCCGCCGGGAATCCCGTCAGGAATACCGGAACCGTTCTCAGAAAAGTAGAAGTAGATCTTTTCCGGTGTCTTCGGCGGGAGGTAGCCCGCCGGTGCCTTGGTCTCCACCACATAATAGGCCGTGTCGGTATCATAGTCTGCACCGTCGAAGCGGATCGTCAGCGTTCCGTCCTCGCCCGTGGTATAGGTTTTGACCTCTCTTTCGCCCTCGGCTGTATAGACGGTAAATTCCGCGCCGGGCAGCAGCGTGCCGGTCAGCTCGTTGAGCTTGACAATGGTGAGCCTGTGGTCGACATAGGTATTGTCGTAGACCAGGCTGAAGCTGTAGGTGCTGTGGTCGGGGTTGACCTCAAACTCGTTGGTGTTCTCCTGTACGGTCACATCGTCCCGCTGATAGGTGAGTGTTACGGTGCTGGTGTGGTCAATGCTGTCGATGTCGGAATTCTCTTCAATGAGGCGGTACAGCACGGCGCGCTCAAGGGGCGGGCCGCCGGGGCGTCCGGCGTTGAAGTTCAGGGACCCGTCGGAAAACTCCGCATAGGTATGAGACTCCACCTCGACCCATCTCTCGGCTGCCAGATCTTCCTTCTGCAGGACAAAGCGGATCTTATTTTTCTGATCATCCGTCAGCGTGTAGTTGCCGGAGAAGCGCTTGGTGACGTTGATGCCCGCAGACTCGGGGCAGCAGCGCACCTTCAGCACGTCGCCGTTAAAGAAATGGTACTCCCCGCTGTAGCTCGGATTATCGGTGATCAGGAAACGATAGAGGGTGTTGTCCTTCTGATAATAGGTAATGTTGTCGCCGCTGGTTTCCACGGGCGCCGTAATCATTTCCAGATAATAGATCGTGTTTTTGTGGATGGCGACAATGCCGTCGTCCAGCTGGACCGTCGCATAGCCGTTAGCCTCGGTCGTAAAGGTGACAGGCTCCCCCGCATGCTCGCCGGCACGGTAACTGATGGGGCGCTGGTTTGAATCCAGCAGACGGAACACCGCCCCGCCAAGGCCCCGTTCCATGTGGTCCTGGGCATAGGCGAACAGCTTGATGGTATAGACGCCGTCCGTACCGTCAACATCCGTACCGGAGGGAGTGATGGTTTCGGTATCGCTCACCGTCGCGCTGTACCAGGAGGCAAAGCCGCCGTCCTGCATGACGCCGAGCTCGGCCGTGTTGCCGAAGGTCGCTTGCGTTCCGGCAGCCCCGGCGACGCGGGTCTTGTAGGTGATGATCACGGGCGTTGAGTCCGGGATGGTGAAGGTGCCCGCAAAGCCTCTGTAGTCATAGGGAGTACCGGAGCTGACAGTAACGCTGCCGTAGTCGATGGACTGGTTTTCGGTAAAGGTGTCCATCAGGGTGAGATCCTGTCCGCCGTTGAGCGTGAGGTCGTCCGGGTTGACGGAAATCGTGTACTCGGCTATGTTGCCGCTGAAGGCGATCGTCTTTTTGAGCGGCTCGCTTCTCACGATCTGCAGGACGCCGTCCTCCGTCTCGGTGACGAGGTAGTTGCCGGTGGTGTCCGTCGTCTCGTTCAGGGTGACACCGGAGAAGGTCACGTCATGGCCTCCCACAGTTGAACCAGAGCCGGAGGCCATAACGGTATCCGCAAAGGTGATGCCGCTCAGAAGCTTGCCGTCTGCGCTGACAGTGTAGCCGCTGATCGTCTTTTCGCTTCCGTTATAAACCTGCACGCCGCTCGCAGCGGTGAGCTTGACGGGCTTCTTTGTCACTTTGAGAACGCCCTTGACATTTTTGATATCGTAGCAGGTGGTGACGTTGTCGCCGTTTTTGTTTGCGATCTTCTCCACCAGGACCACATTCTCACCCTCACCGGCTTCGGTCTGGCTGCCGGTGACAGTGACGGTCTGGATGCTGTCGCCCTCGGCCAGGCCTTCGGCGGTATAGGTCTCTTTCGTGAGGGGGGTGCCGTCATAGACCTTTTCCGCACTGTCGGCGGTGACGGTCAGTTCGCGCTTCGTCACCTTCAATGTACCATTTACGTAGCTAATATCGTAATTGTCCTTCACATCGTCTACGTGGTCGGGATCCGTCTCCGTAGGAGAGGGGCGGACGATCTTCGCCTCCGAGGGGACGTTATTGCTCTCGCCCACCAGGGTCTGGGACCCGGTGACAGTCATGCCGTCGAACACGTCGCCGTCGGCAAGGTCGGTGCTGGTATAGCCCGGCTCTGTCAGAGCCGTGCCGTCATAGACCTTCTCCGCGCTGTCGGCAGTGATGGTGATGGGCTTTTTCGTCACTACGAGGGTACCGGAGGAATAGGTTATTTCATAATTATCCGTTACATCCACTTCCGAGGCGTTAACGATCTTCGCGTCGCGGAGTACATTAACGGCAGTACCCACATCTGTGCGGGCACTGTTTTCATCACGGACAATGGATATGATCATATCGCCCTGGGCCAACTTATCTGCGCTGCATTCATCACTGGAAAGCTCATAGCCGTCATAGACCTTGCTGGCACTTGCAGCGGTGATGGTGAGGGGTCTCTTTTCAATGGAGAACGTGCCGCTCTCAAAGCTCACAGTGTAGTTGCCCTGCGTCACTTCGCCGGACGGCGTGATGGCATACTCGCCCACATTCTCACCCTCTTCGCGGGTGAGGGTGTATTCGATCGCCTCTCCGTCGATGATGCCTTCCACCGTTGCGGTCAGCTTGGGGTCAGCTTCGCCGTAGGTTTTGCTTGCGTCGTTTGCTTTCACGGTGACAGCCTTGGGGGCAACCGTCAGAGCGCCGTCCACAATCACGAAGCTTACATCGAAGTTGTCGTTGGTGTTTGCAAAGTCCTCCGCAGTCAGCGCCATGCCATAGCTGCCCGCGTCTGTCCCGCTCACACTGGCGTTTCCGCTGAAGGTGAAGTCTGTCTCCGCGTACAGCGAATTGCTGAACGAAACATCGTAGCCGCTTACCGTATGCACTTCGCCGTCATAATCCTGCTCACCGAAATGCTCCGTAATCGTCACAGTGACAGGGGCCTTTGCGATGGTGACGGTCAAAGGCTCGAGACCCTCAATGTCGTTATATTGCTCGTTGCCTTCTACTTTATAATATATAGTATACTCGCCCGCGTTTATGGCGGTGGGAATCACGCCGCTGTATTCCCCATCCTCGCCCAGACGGTACAGCATGGTGCCGCCTGTGGTTGACCCGGCGTTTATAAGCTCCTGCTCAGCACCGTTATAGACGAGTTTAACCTTCGCCGCGGGGGCAGTGACATCCGGATCGGTTTTCAAGTCAGGCCGGTCCTCCGGCTGCGGCTCGTTGCCGTCCGCGTCCGTGACCTTGATCTCCACGGTCTCGCCGTTTTTGAGCGTGAGAGTCAGCGCCTCTTCGGAGCTGAAAGGCGCAAGGGACCGGAGCAGCCAGTCAGAGTCAAGCTGCTCGATTTCTATGTATTCAGGGTTGGAAAAGCTGACGGCCGCAACATCGTCAAGTCTGATCTCCGTCACGCCGAGCTTTTCCAGCAGGGCGCCGAGGGTGATCTCGCTCTCGCCCTCAATGCTGTAGGTGTAGTCTCCCCAGTGGAAGTCGACCCACTATGGCCGCCGAGGATAGGGTATCTCATATTGCGCCGAAAAGGCAGTTTTACGTCTCTTGATTGTTCTTATTAAGCGCTTTTCTTGCGCCTTTTAAGAACTTTCTAAGCGGTGTTTTTTCGTTGTTTGAGGACTTCTACCGCCGAGGATTGGCTTTTGGTCTTTTGAACTATTCAAGTGAATTTCGGGTGGATTTTGAGCAAAAAAGTAAATGTTGGTCTATTCTTTTCACTTTGTACTTCTACTCTGGAGGCTTGTTTTTTTATGCTGTATGTGCGGGTGAAAACAAAAAACAGCCCACTATGCCGCTTTCCAACTTGGAAAAATTCCCCCGGTTGGATAACTGCACAGTGGGCTGCTTATAGACTATAGCTTCTTCACTAAAGCGCTCTTTTGGAAGAAAGCAATACCATAGCATTCAATCTGTCGGTAGCCTTTTAGAGCTTCTGCATATTTCTTCTCTACAATCTGTTTCAGTGCGTCATTACAATCCTTTTCCATATTCTCTTCACAATCGGATTTCTTTGCCTCGATCACAAGAGCCCGCCGGTTTCTTTTATCCGTCAGGGTAATGTCCGTCCTGCCAAGCCCCTGCTCATGATTCGACTTGACGCCATAACCCAGGCCGATGAAAATTCCGGTCAGGAAAGCATGGTAATAATCCTCATGATAATCATGGAAGCTGATGGTGTCGAACAGAAAATCAGATACCAACTTTGTCGCCGTATCAGCATCCCCGCTCCAGAACGCATCCATGAGTTCCCCCTGTTTGCTCCTGTCAAGCCTCTCCTGAAACAGCCTTACTACCGCAGTCTCGAAAACATCGGCAATCTCCGCGTTGGGAATGCGAAGAGATACTGTATTCCCATCTTCCTCTGGGTCTGCCTTTGTCAGATATCCGGTCATCAGGAGCACACTCCAGAGGTTATCTTCGGTTTCATGCAGGCTGTCATAAGTCAGTTCATCTGAAATCGTCTGAACGATAGCGCCTCCGTTCATCAGGGTTTCAAACTTATCTGTAACATCAAAGTCATCGTGCCCAGCAAAATCACGTATAATACCGTTGCCGCTGGTATTGGCCCAGTAGTTTTTGGGCATGGCAGTCTTCTTATATAAAAGCTCTGATGTGTAATTCACCACGTCCCATGGGCAATAAACATACTCATTTCCAAAGACATAGCCATCGTACCACTCCCGGAAGGTGTCGCGCTTCTCTTCCAAATCTGCTGTTTTTAGCAATTCATCAACCTCTGACTGCGTAAAGCCGAAATATTTGCTGAACTTATCATCCAAAACTGAATAGGATTTGAAATTATTTACTCCGGTGAAGATGCTCTCTTTAGCAATTCGCAGACATCCGGTTATAACTGCGAACTTCAAATAGTCGTTGGACTTGAGCGCCGTGCTCATAATACCGCGGATGACATCCAGCATCTGCCCGTAGTATCGCTCCCCTGCTTCCTTCTCTTCATTGGCTTTTGCCAGAGGAACATCGTATTCGTCGATCAGAAGGATCACCGGCTTGCCGTAGTGGGCCGCCATCATGCGACTAATCGTGTTTAACGATCTCTGAATTTCATCGTCCGATGCTGTCCTATATTTCAATCTTTCAAACTCGACTGCATCAGCAGGATCAACTTTATTACTATTTGCAAGATATGCATGCCTTATACACAGCTCTGCAATAATACCTTTCAGCTTTGCATAGGCTGTTTCAAACTTTAGCGACTCCGCATCCTTAAGTGTGATAAACAGCACTGGGTACTGATTCATCCATTCAGCGCAGAACTCCGCATGCTTCATGATCGCAAGGCCATCAAATACTGCTCTGCTGTCACGCCGGATATCGAAGAAACTTTCCATCATGCGCATGGTCAGGGTCTTTCCAAAACGGCGGGGACGGGTAAAGAGTGTTACTTTGTTTTTTGAATCCTGCCTCAGTTCATAGAGCAACTCTGTTTTATCCACATAATAGCACCCGCTGGTGCGAAGCTCATCAAAATTCTCTCCACCGACGAAAACGCTCATTGCCATAGCCATACCTCCCTCCCGAAAGCATCTTTTTTGAACACTCTTTCTCTGTACCTCGTATTATACCGTCTGTCAGGCGTAGAAGCAAGCAAAAAACCGCAGCTTTCCTGGTCTTTTCCTTTCAAGTCGTTTTTTACAACAGCCGCACGATCAGGGAAAACAAAAAAGCAGCCCGCCATGCCGCTTCCCCACCAAGGATTGTCTTCCTAGCTTGGATCGCTGCACAGCGGGCAACTGTTTCACTTTTTCTTCCGTTCAACCTCAATGCTTACACCGGCCTTGAAGCTTACGATAAACTTTTCCGGTTCCACTACGATCTTCTCCACATAGCGGATAACCTCATCACTTGGGAATTCGCTGATCTGACCGGGCTTGAACGCAGGTTTTGTGATTGCCCAGAACTTATGAGGCTCTGCACAGGCTCCATGCTCCGGTGTGTCTCTCTTCCCATTGTCCACTCCTTTTATGACTGCGATCCGCTGGAGAAGACCTCTAATCTGAACCTCTTTGTCAGCGTAGATTGCCCGCTGCACTGAGGCTTCCGCCCACTGACCGTGAAGCTCTTCCAGTTCTCTCCGCTGGTCATCCGTGGGATTCTCCTCTTCCTCCAGCAGGGTTATACGCTCACGGATGGTGCTAAGAAGCTTATCCGCCTTCTGAATCCCCATCCATTTCAGCCGCTCATCCAGCCTGACCAGTTCCGCTTCAATCTCGGGTAACCGGTTGAAAGCTTCGATCACCGCCGCTTGGATTTTCTCTTCGCGGACACCTTTGCTGTGGCAATCCAGCCCTGGATGCTTGAATTTTTGCACCTTGGATTCACAGCGGTAGCTTGGCGTTCCGCATCGCTTGTCCGCGACTCGGCGGTAGCAGCACCCACACTCTCCACAGACTACTCTGCCCGCCAAAGGCCAGTCATGAAGGTAATTGAACTTTGAAGGATCCTGTCGCCGCCTCGCCATCTCAGCCTGAGTCTGTAGAAACACCTCCTTGGGGATAACGGGCTCGTGGTTGTTTTCCGCCAAGTATTGAGGAACCTGTCCCTGATTGACAGCCACCTTTTTCGTTAAGTAGTCAACCGTGTAGTACTTTTGCAAAAGCAGGTCGCCAGAGTACTTTTCGTTCTGGATCAGATATTCCAGTCCTTCATAGTTCCATTTGCGCTGCACATCAAAACCGTTGACAGTGGTTTTGCTTCCATCGATGCCTTCATCACTGAGACGCTTTGCGATGTGTCCAAGAGACAAGCCATCCAGGTACTCGCGGAAAATACGTCTCACGATCATTGCTTCATGAGGAACAAGCTCCAGATTGCCATCCTGTGTCCGATTGTACCCCAGCAATCTGTGTACGCCAGAGCAGACTTTTCCCTCCTGGTAGTGGTAGCGCACGCCGAGCTGTACGTTCTGGCTAATTGAAGCTGATTCCTGCTGTGCGATTGAAGCGAGAATCGTAACCAAAACCTCTCCGCCTGCATCCATGGTATTGATGTTCTCTTTCGTAAAGATGATTGGAATACCCAGCGCTTTCAGCTCCCGGATATACTTTAGGCAGTCAAGTGTGTTGCGTGCAAAACGAGAAATCGACTTGGTCAGCACCATCTGGATTTTGCCTGCATTACAGTCCGCGATCATACGCATAAAATTCTCACGCTTACTTGCGCTCGTTCCCGATTCTTCGTCAGCGTAGATGTCTACCAGCTCCCAGCCAGGGTTACTTTCGATCAAGCTCTTAAAATGAGTCTGCTGCGCTTCATACGATGTCTCCTGATCGGAATGGTCGGTGGAAACTCTGGCATAGGCTCCTACCCTGATCTTTTGCGTTACGTCAATGGCTTCCGCAGTAATACGTGGTTTCCTTGCCCCTATGACTTTAACCTTTCCCAAAATGCGCTCCTTTCCCGGTTTATGCCGTTTTCACTTTTTTCGCCTCTTTCGGCAGACTCAAGCCGCAGCGGAAATGAATAATAAAATCTTCTCTTCCCTCGACTGTCACACCGTCAACAAAACGCTGGAATGTGTCCGGATTAAAATAAGAGGAGCAGTTCCAGTCATGTACTGACTGAAGCAGCTCCTCTATGCGTGTTATTCTCTTTTCCTTTATGGTATCCAGCTCTGCTACGATTTCCATCAGCTCCAGCCGGAGTTTGTTTTGCTTTTCCTGATACTCGTGCGTCTGGCCTCTCAGGAATTCCAGATTTTTCAGCTTCTGCTGTCCCTCCTCTCTCTTGCGTTCCAGGCTGGTCAATTTCTCTCCCTGTGCCTGTCGCCATTCTGAAATTGCTAAAGCCAGATAAGCTTGGATCGGTGCGTCATTCTTATGGAGAGCAGACATCAGACTTACAAAAGCACCCTGAACAGCCTTCTCCGGTATTGGGGGCAATGGGCAAAGGTCGGCTTTCTGCCGATGTTGCGCACAAATCCAGAACACATTTCCGCTTTTTACCTTTTGCCGCGTCAAGGCAGAACCACAGCAGCCACAAGTGAGCACACCGGTAAATACATACCTTGCATTGCCCTTTCGCTGTACTCTTTTCCGATCTCTTATCTGTTGCACATCTTCAAATGTACTGTGGTCTATGATCGGCGGATGATGTTCTTCCGCATAGAACAAGGGGTACTTTCCTTCGTTCTTGCGGGTGTTGAATTTCTGATCCTTGAAAGTCTTTTGAAGGATCATGTCCCCTGTGTAGGTCAAGCTGTCAAGGATGTCGCCTATGCCAGATGAATTCCATTTTCCCGAAACCCTGGCATTGTTCTTTTGAATTTCGCCTGCGCGTTTGGTGGGAATCCCCCTGTCATTCAGATTCCTTGCTATGGAACGCATGCTCGCGCCGTTTCTATAGGCGTCGAATATTTCCCGGACAACTGCTGCCTCGGAGTCATTGATCACAAGGTTTCCGTCCCTTACGTCATAGCCATAAGGCGCAGTGGACATTCGGTAAGTCCCGTCCCGAAAACGCTTCTGGATCCCCCAGCGGCAGTTGGATGAAATGGTGTGCGACTCATCCTCGGCAAGAGACGCAAGGAGCGTCAGCAGAAATTCCGAGTCCATCATTCGTGTGTCAATATGCTCACGGTCGAACACGATTCCAGCGCCCAGTGCCGAGAGACTCCGTACCATTTCAAGCAGATCGGTAGTGTTCCTGGCAAAGCGGCTGATGGATTTCGTTAACACCAGATTGACCTTTCCTTCTTTACAGTCCTGTAAAAGCCGCTGCAGCTCCGGGCGCTTTTCCTTCTTTGTACCGGAAACAATGTCACAATAAATCCCGACAAACTGCCATTCGTTATGCAGCGCTGCCTGAGACAGGAAATGCCTTTGCTGAATTGCAATTGAAGATTTCTGGTCTTCATGAGCTGTGGAAACGCGCGCATAACCCGCAACCTTGGTTTTCCTTATTTCTGGCGCTGAAGAAATTACAGAGAATGTGCGCTGTCTTGGAGCTTGAACAGGGATTGAAGCAGAAATGGTCTTCAAGTCATTAAATGACGGTAAATTCAACATTTCACTGTCTCCTTTCGCAAAAAGTTGGTCATACTCCACGCAAAAGTCTCTGCCGTGGAAGTGCATAAGGGCTTTTCCCTTTCGACGTACAGGCTTTTGGTAGTTAGCATCTTAGCTCTGCTTTGGAACAAAAGCAACGATATATAATAAGGTAGAAGGTCAAATTCGCGGAGAAAAATCCAGCCTGTGTGCGAGCTTATTTTGGGTAGTAAGCACAACCACTTGGTGTCTTGACATGGCATTTAAAATGGGCTTGAAAAGCCCATTACGAGAAGTCATCGTCAGAATTTGGAACAAAATAGCCGCCCCAGGCGACTGTCTTTCCCATATATGAGGAACAGCCCCTTCCAGGGCGTCCTCAATGCGTATGCAGTTGTTCTTCTCTTACACGGCTGATGTGGCCGCCAGCCTCTCGGCTTTCCTCCGTTCCCGTCTGGCCTTCTCTGCGATTCTGTTTTTCTCCCGTCTCTCGGCAAGCTTGTCCGGATGCGTGGCGTAGTAAATTTTCTGGTAAGCCATGATCTTCTTGCTGCGCTCCTCTTTCGTCATCGGCGGCTTTTTCTCTTTGGGCGGCTATATTACAATGTGCTAAAATCTGTGTTAGCCTGGGTACACTATCTCCCCATCCACGAAAACACAATAACCCGGATTCGCATCAGCCATAAGGCGGGCGTTTTCAAAGAGGCAAAAGCACCCAATCTGAGAATCCGGGCTGTTGTCCGGCAAACGGACACGGTAATAGCTCATTTCTTCACTCCCAGCAGGGCCGCCCAAGTGTCGGCACTTATCAGGCCGTCGGCAGACAACCCCTTGGCGCGCTGGAAGGAGCGCACAGCCTCTTCCGTCCCTGAGCCGTATACGCCGTCAAGCTCCTCAACGCCATCAACAACCTTACCACCGCACGAATAGCCATGCCGGATCAGGAGCAGCTGTGCGGCGGCGATGGAGAGCGCAATCATATTACGTCGGAGGACGGGGAGCAAAACATTGACATACTCAGTCGGAGCAAGCGGCGTAGCCGCAACTTGGTCATACGCCGGTCTGCCGTACCCGAGGATGCAACTGTCGGTGAGCGCATAGTATCTCCGGCAGACTTGGTCGCTGGAATTACCTTCAATGGTATATACATAGCCGTTTTCGACCTTCTCAACGAGACCCGTATGTGTGCTGTTGCCCAGAGAGGTGCCAAAGAAGATCTGGTCACCAGGCATCGGCCCCTCAGTGTGGAACTGTCCCTTATTTCGATAGTACTGGAGCGAATAGGTGCACCCAGCGCCGGCGCTCTTTTCCGGCTGGCAGAGAAGGCGCAGCGCATTCTCATAGCCGTAGGCAGTCAGGAAACACCAGTCGATAAAAACGTCACACCATGCATAGGACTGCTTTTTCCCATTAAACCAGTTCGGGTATTTCTGGTCAAAGTCACGGGCGTACTTTGTGAAGTTGTTGGAGCCGGAATTGGCGGCCTTATCGTCGAGGGCTACACTGCTCGCCTTTTCATGGTAGCCCAGCTCGCCGATTGCCACAGCTATTACGGCGTTGGGGGTGCACACATCATCAGCTGTGCTCTGGTCTACCTGCTCAGGCTCGGCCTGCGAAGCAGCATACTTCTCAAACCACTTCTCTGCCAGCCCAGCTCTGTACGCCTTCACTTTCTCGCTCTTATCTGCCGGATTCTCGAATTGTTCAAGAACAATGTCAGAGACGGGACGGAAATACGTCGCAGTTCTCAGGGCTTTGAGCACAGCCGGATACTTCGTCAGTTCGATGCACAGATATTCGAGTTGGGCAACGCAGTTGCCGATGCTGCACCCCTTCTCTTTCACATAATCCAGCAGGCCCTTTTTTCTCGGCGCGTAGGTCCATTGGGCAATGCCGTAGCCGCACGAGTCTGTAACGAAGCCCTGGTAGCTTCCGTTGTCCACAGCCGCAGTGTACTGAGCATCGGACACACCGTAGGCATTCTCATACTTGTTTTCAAGATTCTGGGGATTCAGCCCTGATTCCGCTTCCAGATGCCCCATCATGACGGCGGCGCCGTAGGGGTTTTTGAGAAACGTGATCAGTGCGTCCCATATGAGTTTCTCGTACATATATTTCCTTTCTCGCGGGATAACCGCGTGACTCCCTTTACAGGGACAAAAAAGCACCGCCGAGTGATAATTCTCAGCGATGCTGTGTTTGCTTGTGTGATTAACGCTTTCTGAGGCCATTATTGGGCAGGTTCGGCGAACTCGCCGCCACCGCAGAGGATGTAGGTGCCGTCAGTCAGGCAGAGCCAGTCATCCGTGACTTCCTTCACAGCGACGATGGAGCCCTGCTTGGCGATGCCCACCTTCTCACTGTTCAGATTCGGTTCCTTGCGGATGTTCATGAGCGCCTTGATGCAGTACTTCTCCACATCAGTCTTCTTAGGCTCAACCGGAACCTCGGTAGTCTCTTCCTCAACCGGAGCGACAGTCTCCTCGACAGTACCCTCGACAGTCTCTACAGTGGCGCGGTAGACACACTCACCATCCACCAGCACGGAGCCGCCCTCGGCATCGGCCAGCTTCTTGGCGGCAGCCAGGGTCTTGACAGTCTTCAGTTCAGCGCCATCGCTGCCGATGACCAGATAGCTCTTATTCGTAGCAGTAGCCATATGCTATACCTCCTCAAAATAGGTTCTCCGGGAGTGGTTAGCCCCCGGAGATTGTCATTGCTCATTCGCCAGCCTTGATCCTGGCAATCAGAGCCTCGCCAGCGCCGGTCACAATCGCGTTGATGTCCACGTTGGCCGCCTTCAGCACGCCAATGCCGGAATCGGACATCTTCTTCAGCGTACCCTTAAGCAGCTTCTTCCCGAGGGTGTTGATTTCATCCTGCGTCAGCTTTCCGTCCGCGCTGGCTGCCTTCAGATCATCCACCACAGTCTGCTGGAGCTCCAGGACTGTCTGCTCTGCAGCGGCGGTCAGTTCGCCCACAGCCGTGTTGATGGTATTGAGCCTCTGGGTCTTGCCAATCTGTGCCAGGAGCCATGCTCCGAGTACGCCGATCAGGGTAACAGCGAGGTTGGCCGCCACACTCACAATGGTCTCAATGACAACAGTATTCATAGGTTTCTTCCTTTCCGCCTTTTATTGCCTGGCCCGGCAAATATAAAACACAGCCAAACGACTGTGCTTCTGTCAGATTCTGTGGTCCCGGCTCAGTTCCTGGTAGAGGTTGCGCAGATACTCCGTATCCTGCGTAATGATGCCGTTGGTGACTTTGTTCTCCGTCACATATTTCTCATATTCCTCCGCCACGTTCAGGACGTTCGTCCACTCATCCGAGCTATGCTCGATCTCCGCCCGGCACTCCCTGGCGAACGTCAGGATAGACTGCCGATGGTTATTGATCCACATATCCCGAACCTGCTTTTCCACTTTCTCCAGCCGCTTTTCTGTCGCTCCATTCAGCTTCCTGCCGAACCAGCCCAGGAGCTTATCCCAGGGGTTCAGCTTCAGCGGAGAAATCTGGATCAGGGAGAGCAACACGACGATCCCTGCCGTGATATAGCCCGCTCCAATCTTGCTCACAATTTCGTAGATACCCAATCGCACCACCTCGCTTTCCTTTTCCGTTCGTCACAGCGCCTCGATGTGCCTGATCCACTCATCAAAGGTGAATTTCTCCAGGAGAACACCCTCTCTCAAGACGCGCCGCTTTGTACCTGCAATGATGTGGTTTCTGACCTTCGGCTCCACTGACTGGAACAGGATCTTGTGCTTGCTGTAATACTCTTTGAAGCACATCTCCGTCTCATGCCGGTACTTCGCGTTCATCGGGTCGAGCCAGATCGGTTTGTTCAGCATGAAGTAGGTGCCATAGACCAGCAGCGCCGTGTAGTATTTTGCTTCCTCCACCATGCCGCGGTCGAGAAAATCCTGGACAAGCCAGCCATTGGAGTAGATCATACGAGTATAGGTCTTCGGGACATACAGCGGGTCTTTCCGGCAGATTGAGCCTTCGCGCCATTTCCACAGGTACAGCGGGATCTGGCAATACTTCACATCCTTTGCCACTTTGAGAGCAAGGCTGTTGTATCCGCTGTCCTCGTGGCACTTCACATCCGGGTGCCACACGATGTGATTATCAAGAAGGAACTGCCTGCGGTAGATCTTGCCGTGGACAAAGGTGCTGTCTTTCCTGTGAGGGAAGAACATAGACTTCCCGGTCTTCCGATTCAGAACTTCCTCCATGAAATTGACCACAAGAGCATCAAATCCCTTGTCGATAAAAGCAAAGATCGTGTACAGGGCAGTATTTGTCAGGAACATGTCATCGGCATCGCAGAACATCACATAGTCAGCAGTTGCCATGTCAAAGAGGCGTCCGCGGGTTCCGGGAAGTCCGGAGTGATCGAACTGGACATATCGTATGGGAAAAGAAAAGCTGCCGAGGAAATCCTCCGACAGCTTGATGTCTGACCCGTCGTTCCCGATCAGAACTTCGATATCATTTTTCAGGTCCACGCCCTGCTGGGTGCTGATGCTTTCCAGCATCGGGCGCATGACCTCATCCGTTTCATTGAACTGGGGAATAAGCAGTTGCAGTTTCATCATGTCCTCCTTACTCTTCCTGGTGGATATACTGTGAAATGGCATCATAGATCGTCTCCCCTCCGTATTCGGAGAGATATGCGGCCAGCGCTGCTGCAAAGCTGGAGCTTGAAACATAACCGCCCTCAGTCAGATCCTCTTCCGTCATGAATTCAGACAAGCCAGCAAGCCCCTCGCTCAGGTATGCCGTAACATCGGACTCAGACAGATAACAGGACAGGCTCTCGCTCAGGTATGCCGAAGAGACATAATCGCTCAGGCTATATTCCAGATCCGCGCTGGAAACATAGTCTTCCAGCACCTCGCTCAGATAGGATTCGGACACATAGCTTGCCAGTGCTTCACTGAGATAACTGCCTATATCCGAGCCGGAAACATAGTCGCTCAAAGCCTCGCTAAGGTACGATTCGGACACATAGTCCGCCAGCGCCTCGCTGAGGTAACAACTGAGATCTGAATCTGTAACATACTCGCTGAGATAACTGCTGATGTCTGAGCTTCTTACATATTCGTCCAGGACACCACTCAGGTAGCTCTCCATATCGGAGCTGGTCACGTAACTGCCCAGAGCCTCGATGAGATAGCTGGAAAGATCCGAACTGGTCATATAGTCGTCCAGAGCGTTGCTGAGTTCATACGAGGTCACATAATCGCTCAGATAGTCCGGCAGATCGGAACCCGTCAGATATTTGCTCAGGTAGTTCGACAGGCCGGAAGCCGTCACATATTCGCTCAGATAGTTTGAAATTGCGGAACCTTCCACATAGTCTTCCAACGTCTCGCTCAGCGCGCTTTCCGACACATAACTTCGGAGATACTCTCGGAGTTCTTCGTCTGTCACCACGCCCGCACCGCTCAGGCCGCTCGCCATCAGTGCTTCCAGTGTGATCCGGCCGGTCTCGTTCCCGTGGTTCAGCACAAGGTTATCGGTTTTGTTTGCCGAGGACGTGACCGGTAATTCGCTGATTTTTACACCCATGATCATTTCCTCCCTTAATCAATTGTGATTACTTCATTGCCTTCCGTAAGCATCTGTTCCCCGGATTCCGTCAAGGCCGCATCCGGCGCTTCATCTCCGGTGTCAATCAGGATCTCCTCACCGTTTTCGGTCAGGAGCGTATCACCATCCTCTGTCTTGATGCCGTCAGCATCCCCGGACGGTATGATCACGGCGGAAGCACGGATCTTATAGATTCTGCCGCTCCGCTCAAGAAACAGGTAATCGGTCTCCAGAAGAGACCCGACGACCGGCACCCTGGTGAGGTCACTCTGCTTGTCCTGGAGCGCAGTATAAATGCCGCCTGACCTTACTGCGTTCCGGCTCCCAGAGACAGGCTCTTCATCAAAAGCAATATCACCGTGGCTTTCCTGCAGGGCCTCGTACACACCTCCGCTCGTGACAGGATTGGCACTGCCCTGTGTCGGTTTAGAATCAAAGGTCAGCTTACCCTGCTTTTCCTGCAGGGCTGCATGGATGCCGCTGCTCTTGACGGGGTTATTGCTGCCAGATGCTGGCGCATTATCAAAGGTCAGTCTATCCTGCTTTTCCTGCAAGGCTGCATGGATGCCGCTGCTTTTGACTGGGTTATTGCTGTCGGATGTCGGTGCATTATCAAAGGTCAGTTTTTCCTGCTTATCCCGAAGCGCCGTGTGAATACCGCCGCTTGTGACAGGCTTCACGCTTCCCTCGGTCGGGACAGTGTCAAAGGTCAGTTTATCCTGCTTCCCCTGGAGAGCAGTATAAATACCTCCGCTTGTGACCGGGTTGCTTCGTCCTTCCCGTGGAGTGGCATCAAAACTGAGCGTATCCTGTTTATGCCGAAAGCGTTCATAAAGGCCGCCACTTGTCACAGGATTATTGCTTCCTTGTACCGGAGTTGAATCGAAGGTCAGCTTGTTCTGCTTTCCCGCGGCTGCATCAGCATTCGCCTTGAGCTGCGCATCAATAACATCGAAGTTGAAATTTAACTCATCGATATCAACAAGATCGCTGCCCGCCGGTTTCGTGAGGTTATAGTTTTTCGTCCTTGCCGCCACACTGACCACCCCCTTTACGATTTCACATGGACGTATTCTGTTCCGCCATAATTGACGTTGCCATCAAACAGCTCCGGAAACTGCTCCTTCACCTCTTCATAGAGAGAATCCTTTGAGTAAGTGAGATAAGGGACTTTCCCTACATGGATAATACCCTCGCATCCGCTGGCTGCGGACCCGTGCTGTACTATGGTGCGAAGAACCGAAAGATCATGAGGCAGATCATCATACCAGCACCAGGGCAATGCCAGGATGCCTGGAATGTTCACAATCGTATCATCGCTGAAGGTGACATAGTTGGTATACATGGACTCGTCCGAAACATCTGGCAGCCCAAGCCCGGCCATTTTTCTCACAATGCCCGCTGTTGCAGAGTTGTAACTTCCCTTCAAACCCGGATTGCATCTGATATAATCAGAGCTGTTGAGCGTGAAGGTCAACACCTGCACCTGGTTGTACGTCAACGTGTTCGTATAGGGATAATCCACACAGCTCGGCCCTGGCAGCGTTTCCGGTCTGCCGTTAATCTTCTGAACTGCCGCTATGATATAGATATCTGCGTTTGCTTCCACGGAGTGTGCCCCATCAGCGGCAACATATCTCCCTGCTGGCAGCTTCATGTAGGGAATATCCCCATACTGCTGGTAATCTGCAAAAGCACCCTTCTGGGCAAGGTAATCCACAATACCGCTATAGGCATCCTCCGGCAGATAGTAGTCATCATCGGCGGGGATATAGGGAACGTCCTGCGGATAGAATCCATCCCAGAAATCGGGTGGGAGCTCATCCGTGAATTCAAGTCCCAGATCTTCACCGATGATTTGCCCGATCTCGCTGACAGGCATTGTCATGGTCTGGACGTTGACCAGCGTTTCCGCCTCATACTGGCCACCTGCGGGTGCCTGATAGGTTGCGCGGATTGCTGTGCCGTAAGGTGTCATGATCTCGCCGTTCCCCGGATAGAAAGAGCAATTCTGTGTTACCATCTCGATATCCTCGGACAGCTTATACCTGAGTGCGACCGTCACGCCGGTAAGGTCAAGCAGTTCTCCCTCCGCGTAATGTGCCTTGTTGGGACCATGGGTAAAGTAGATGCCGTCTATCTCGTCGATGCTAATCTCGTATTGCGCATAATACTCTGACCCCGTAGCCGGGTTCCTCCACACAGCCTGAATGGACTGCTTCTCCATATGGCCGAGCATCGTGCCCGCTGCCGGGTCAAAGATCACAGCGGACGCATCCACTGTCCTGGTCGTACCGTCCGAATACCTGACGGAAAGAACCGCTCCGGAAAGATCCAGCCCAGCGCCTTCTTTTTGCTGCTTATGCGCAAGCCCGGTAAACAACAGTTCCTCCACATCCGCCACCTCGATCTGCGTATCGGCCGTGAACTCATTGCCCGCATGGTCTGTATAGCTTGCGTTGATGTTCAGCTCGCCAGCATACTTCAGCAGCGTCCCTTCCTTCGGATCATAGCCGCACACATCTGTGATGTCCGATGCTGTGCCATCCTTGTAGTAGGCCATCACCTGACCTCCGGCGAAGGAAAGGGGCGAGCCAGCGTATTGCGGGCTGACAGGGCTTTTCACCCAGGCGATGCTTTTGGTGACAGCATTATAGCCGAAGACCACGAGGCGGGCCTGTCTTGATGCAAGTCTAAGTGCCATCTCGCCCTCCTTATCCGTCCGTGATGGAATAGGTGATCTTCAGTGACTGTGAATCCGTTTTGGTGATCGGCTCTTCCAGATTGCAGATCGTCCCGATATAGTTCTGGCAGGCGTCGAAGTAAACGTAGTAATCGGTAATCATACGAAGATCGTCCGTCACATACCCGCAGAAATCCTTGATATTCCACGAGCTGGTCGTATAAGAGCCGAGGTCATACCGACACTCGCCGTCCTCATAGATGATCGCCCTCGTCCGCCTGTTTTCCGTTCCGCCTGTTGTATTCGTGACCTGGTACAAAAACTCAGTCCAGATGCCGCCGCCTCGGTGCGTATAGATTCCGCAGTCCATTGTCTGGAAGCGGTCGATGTCCGGTGTGATCTGCCGGATCTGTGAGGTATCCGTCAGAGAGATCCGATAGACAGATTTGCGGTCATAGCTCAGTGCGAAGAGATACCCATTGGAAACCGCCAAAGCCATCGTGTGGTAATTCTTGCTGGCGTTGGACGGATACAGATAAACCTCCGGGAGTGTCAGCGCCTGCCGGAACTCCGCATCCTCCTCCAGAGAGAAGTGATCCGCTGAGGCTTTCAGCCTTCTGAGATACACCGTGGCGCTTCCCGTCTGGTTTCCCTGCGTAGCGCACAGGTAGATATAACCGTCATAGTCTGGCGAGATATCCCAGTAGCTCCTGTCCTTTATGGTTTCGGAATTCAGGTCATAGACCAGCGCCGTCTCCTCCGCCCCAAGGAAAGGTGTGTTCACGCGGAGCAGATGCCGGGAGAGCTTCCGCTTATAGAAATAGATTGTGTTTGTTGCCTGGTAGTTATAGCAGAAGTACGCTGTGTCCGTTTCCTGATCCATGGCCACGAAATGCCTGTACCCGTTACTGATCGTGCTCCATGCATTGCCGCGGTACATATGGAACGGATTCGCTCCCGCCTTGGCATGGGTAAGCGCAAGGGCGGCGATCACGCCGTTTGCCTGGTTGGGGAGAAAGTTCCAGACCGTAGTATACTTTCCGTTTTCATACTTTGACGCCGTACTGTCGATAGCGCCCTGCAGGTTGCTGGCGGAACTACCCGCACCTCTCCCCGCGCAGCCCGTCAAATGCACGTTCATCGGGAAGTGGAAATTTCCTGCGTCCTCCGTGAGCGGCCCGTCAAAAAGGAGCAGGCCGCCCAGACCTTTGGTTGCCAGCGGCAGGAGACTGTTTTCATTGGAGTACAGGCTCAGGGTGTCGTTGGTATCGATCCCCGCCCGGTACGCCAACGCATTGGTGAGCATGTTCTCATGCTCGGTTGTCTTGAGCTGCCCGGTCTTATGATCGAAAAGCTCTATTGTCACATGCCCTTTCATCATTCGCTTTCTCCTTCCACACTCTCCATCATGCCGCCGAACATTGCCATCAATTCGATCCGTACCGTCTCATCCACCGCGAATGCACCGCTTGTGCCGGGATACAGCCCCGCCTCGGAATCGATCCTGCTGATCATCTCGGCAAGCTCACCGTGGATGACCTCCTCGACTTCGATCTCATTGGCAAAGCCCTTCTCGATCTGCCGCACCCGGTTTTCAAGGGACGCAAGCTGTCTTGCTATGGCGATCAGTTCCGATTCATCCGAAGCCACACAGACCAGGGCGATTCTTACTTCATGGACCCCCTCGTCCCCGCGCTGGATCTCAAAAGGCGTGGATACCGTCAGCGTCGTATTTCCGGAGAGCCGGTTGTCCCGACAGCTATAAATCAGCCTGTCATCCAGATAGACATTCGCAGTCACCACGGAAGGCTCATCCAGGCTATATGTGCCCGTCCAGATGATTTCGCCCCTCGACTTATCCGTCTGGATCTCAAACTGGGTGGCCGTAACGACGGTCTCCTCCCCGGCAATCGCCATATCCGCCGCGCTGTAGGCGTCCGACATCCAGAAGGTGGAAGTTCCTTCCACTCCCTCGTTCTGGGCAAGCAGCCCCTCGATGTCCTTGGTGTAGCGGCTCTTCGCCTGGTTGAGCCGGGGATTTTCGCCCACGCACTTGATCGTGCTCTTGCCGTTGATGCGGATGACGATCTCAGTGATGCAGGCAAGTTCTCCCTGGGCCTGTCCCCCGGAGAGGCTCAGCACGTCCATCGGGTCGAGTGCCGGATCGCCGGGAATCTCTGCCTCAAATGGAGTGTAGGTCGTGGCAGACAGGTGATCGATGATCTCCTGCAGTATTTCCGCCCTCAATGTGGTGGCTGCGATTTGGAGCAGCGGGTTTGTGCCGATGTTGTAGATAAGCCCATCGTCCGGCTCCACCTTGAAATATTCTGTAAGGCCCCCCGCCCGGTAAGTGGCATAAAGCCCGGTATATTTTGTGATGTAGTCGGCAATTTTGGAGGAATACCGCCACGATGCCGGAATGTCCATTACAGGCCGGTTTGTAAACGGGATGACCACAAGGGCGCCGCTTCGGTCGATCTGGCAGACACCGCAAAGGACGGTCGCCACCTGCGCGATCAGGTCACGGTAGGTCTTGTCCTCCTCCAGGTTGGTCCAGGAAAGCCGCCTCGTCCCGTTCGGCATCGCAGCGACCACTTCCTCGGATACTCCAAGCGACACACGGCAAGCTTCACAGGCGTACTTCAGCCATTCGTAAGGCGTGCGCACCGTGCCGCTGTTCTTCATGTTCCTATCGAACTTCAGCATATAGTCATAGGCTTTCAGCTGGATGACGGTCAGCGTCCTAGTCGCCTCCGCGATGACGAATTTTCCCATAGGGATCGTTTCCGACTCGCCTTTATCGTCCCATCGTTTCGTACCAATCGCTCTCCATGTGAAAGGGCGCAAATCATTCCACACGCGCTTGACTCTGTGCCGGCAGACGAAGGAAAGGTCAATCACGGCGTCGTAAAGACTATAGCGATCCACATCGAGGAACAGGGATATATCCAGCTCCGCGGCGTATACCGATCCCAGCTCCAGCGAGGTGCTGCCCGCGCAGGAGCGCGTAATCGATCCGCTTCCTTTTACGATGTCTTTTGTGGTGAAATGATAAACCTTGCCGTTTGTCGTGGTAATCGTGCCATACCAGTCAAATTTCCGACTCCGGCCCCGGATCGCTGTTTTGTACTGTTCCGATACCTCATACATCGTCCAGATCCTCCAGTGAGAAGGAAACCGTCCACAGGCTTCCACTGCTTGTGTCGTGTTCCAGGGAGACCTTGAAGCCGTCCATATACATGATGCCGGAGGAAAGCTCTCCGGTTTCCGGGTCCAGCCACTCCACGGTCAGGTATGGCTCTTTTTTGAATTTGCGGAGCCGCTTAAGCCACAGCGCGGAGACAGGAAGTGTAACGGATATGGAGGGGACGCCCTCCCGGATCACATCCCGGATGGTTGTCCCTGCCTCCGTCACCCCACCGCTGTCCGCTATCACATCGTTGTAGTCGATGGAGTAGTCATCCTTCTGCACAGGGAGGGCGGTCCCGTTGATCTTTAGATAGGTCTTGAATGTCATGTCCTGCCTCCTGACCGCAGCGCCCTCCGCTGCTGTGCCGTAACAATCATCTCATCGATCAGGTTACCTCCGATATACACAGGGATCGTGATGTTCCCCGTATCCGTTTGCATATTGCCGACCGCGTTCTGAATCATGTCCATGAGGGACGATACCCCGACCACTGCTTCCGGCCCGGCATCCCCGCCGCCAAGCAAATGATTCCCGGACGCGCCGAAAATCGTCGGGCTGTTCAGGATCATGCCGTTGTTCATGGCCTTTTTGTACCACTCCACGCTAAAGTGCGGGATGGAAGGCGGGTTCAGGCTGAACGATCCCGAAATGGAGAAGTGCGGCAGTTTGATGTGCGGCAGGCTCCAGCTGAAGTTAAAGATGCTTTTCAGCTTGTTCACCACACCTTCCACAAACGACCACACATTGTTGAACACATTGGTGAAGGTATTCTTTATGCCGTTTAGGATACTGCTCACCGTGGACTGAATCGCGTTCAGTCCGGAGGATATCCCGGACTTGATGGAGTTAATGACCGTTGTGATGGTGGTCTTGATGGCGTTCCAGGCCGTGGATGCCGCTGTCTTTACGGCATTGAACACAGTAATAGTCGTGGTCTGGATAGCGGTCCAGGCTGTGCTTACCGCAGTCTTAACCCCGTTGACCACAGTCTCAATAGCTGTCTTGATGCCATTCCATACCGTGGACGCGGTTGTTTTCACGGCTTCAAAAGCCGTTGAGGTCGCGGTTTTGATCGCTTCCCAGGTTGTGGTCACTGCCGTTTTGATCCCCGCAATAATCGGGTCGAGAACGGATTTGATGCTGTTCCAAACCGTGGAGATCACGGTCTTAACTGCCTCAAATACCGTTGAGGTGGTGGTCTTTACGGCTTCCCACGCCGTGGAAATTGCCGTTTTGATCGCTTCCAGAGCTGTCGAAACAGCCCCCTTGATCGCCTCCCAGGCGGCAGCAATGATCTCCTTGCAGTTCTCCCAGATAAACTGGAACGGGAGCGTGATGATGGTAATCGCCGTAGAAAAAAGCTCGCCGATCGCCATGATCGCAAGCTGCACCACGTTCTTGATGGTTTCCCAGGCTGTGGACATGATTTCCTTCATTCCCTCCCAGATGCCGGAGAAGAAGGATTTTACTCCCTCCCATAGCCCCTGGAAGAATTGGACGAAGGAATTGAATGCCTCCGGCACGGTCACTGTAAAGAACGTGTCGATAGCCTCCACCACAGTGGAAACCGCCGTTTTTATGGCTTCCCACAGGTTGATCCAGAACTGCCGGAATTCCTCCGATGTGTTCCAGAAATATATAAACGCCGCAACTGCGGCGGCAATGGCGGCAACGATCAGGGTTATGGGATTTGCGGCGATCACCGCCCATAGTGCTTTCAGCCCACCCATGAGCTTACTGCCGATGCCGATCACGCTCTGTACCCCGGATACAATTTTAGGCGCCCATGTCATGATTGTGCCAATCGAGGAGATCACCTTGCCCACGACAATGAGAAGGGGTCCAAGGGCAGCGGCAACAAGACCGATCTGCACGATGGTCTGCTGCTGCGCCGGGGTTAGGGCGTTGAACTTGTCCACCAGATTCTGGATGAAATCCGCCACTTTTTGTATGGTCGGAGCCAGCGCCTCACCGATGGAGGTCACCAGCACATCGATAGAACTCTTCAGCTTCTCCAGAGAGCCGCCGAATCCGCTCATCATGGCTTCCGCCATCACGTCCGTGGTACCCTTGGTGTTATCCATGATGGCCTTCAAACCGTCCAGGTCACCGCCGAGGGCTTTGACAACATCCTCGAAGGATACGCCTTTATCGCAGGCTTCCCACAGACCTTCCGCGAACAATTCCGCATTCCCGCCGCTCGCCTTCAGGATATCGTCGAAATCCTTCTGGCTGACGCCCAGCTTCTCCATGCCGGACTTCATCCCGTCCAGGGACAGGCCGGAGGCATCCAGCTGCTTGGCGAAGTCCTCAATGGATAGTGATGCTCCGTCCAGTTCCAGCGAGAGCGCATCGACCTCTTCCGGGGCTGTATTGATCAGGGCAAGCCACGGGGCCATCTGGTTTTTGCCAAAAATGGCGGATGCCGCCGCGATCTGCTCCGACTCGGACAGCTTGCCGAAAGCCTCATGCAGTTCCCTCTGAATCTGGATTGAGCTTTTCATCGTACCGTCCGCATTGGTGACGGAGATGCCCAGTTCGGCCATCTTCTCAGCGCCTTCTTTGGCGGGAGCGACCAACCGGGCAAGGCCGGTTTTCAGGGAGTTTGCGGCCTTATCCGCATCGATGCCGTTGTTTGCCATGATGCCCATATAGAGAGCGGCATCGTTGACTCTGTATCCCGCGGACGAGAAAATGGGCGCCGCCACAGACATGGCGTGCGACAGGCTGTCCACGTCCAGAGCGGAGTTATTACAGGCGGCGGCAAACACATCGGCATAGTGGCCCGCCTCATCGAAGCTGCCGTGAAAGCCGTTGATGGTTGCGACCAGGCCGCCGGACACCGTGTCCAGGTTGCCGCCTTCGCCAGCCGCGAGGTTCATGGTAGGCGCAAGCGCAGCCGCAGCCTGTTCAGCATCCAAACCGGCACGCGCGAAGTTCAGTGTCGCCGTAGCCGCGTCCTTCATGCCGAAGGTGGAGTTTGCCGCCGCGTCCTTCATGGCCTTGTTCAGCAGCTCCGCTTCCTCGGCGGTATTGTTCATGGTCTTGTTGGTGAGCTGCATGGTCTTATCGATCTCGGCGAAGCTCGCCACGCCAGCCGTGCCGACAGCGACAAGGGGCAGCGTGACATGGGTCGTGAGCGTCTTGCCCGCGTCCTCCACCTTGCCCCCGAACTCCTTCATCTTCTCGCCGGCTGCCGCGACCTGTTGTGCCTGGACAGAGCCAAAGTTCTTATACTCCTGCTCCAGGCTTTTGAGGCTCTGCTCGGTCTCAGCGATCTCCCGCTGGAGGGCATCGTACTGATCCTGGGAGATTGTGCCATCCTTTAGCGCCTGGTCTGCCTGTTTGGAGGCTTCCTTCAGCGTATCCAGCTTTTCCTTGGTGGCCTTGATCTCCGTCTGGAGGGTCTTATACTTCTGGGAAAGAAGCTCCGTATTGCCGGGGTCCATCTTCAGAAGTTTGTTGACATCCTTCAGCTTCGATTCCGTGTTCCTGATCTCTGAATTGACGCTTTTGAGGGAGGCTTCCAGCTTAGTGGTATCGCCGCCGATCTCAATCGTGATGCCTTTTATTCTTCCACCAGCCATATAACCTCTCCTTTCTCATGCTGCTTTTTTCGAGAACCACTTGATTTTTCTCAGATAATTGCGTATACTATAGTCAGAAAGACCAGCTTAGTCTTTTTAGTCATGCTTACTGGAGGTGAACGTTATGTTGCAGGTCAATGTACTTGAGGCAAAGACCGATTTCTCTAAGCTGATCCGTCTTTTGGAAACCAAGAAAGAGGACTTCATCACTGTTGCGCGAAATGGCAAGCCTGTGGTCAAAATCACGCTCATCAACGAGACCCCCGTTTCCAAACGCATAGGAGTTGCCAAAGGCAAGTTCACTGTCAAAGGCGATTTTGATGCTGACAACGATGAAATTGCCAGCATGTTTACGGAGGGCGCTCTATGAATCTCCTGCTCGATACGCATATCGCCATCTGGGCTCTGAATGATGATCCCCAGCTTTCCGAAAAGGCGCGGGAACTGATTCTCGACCCAGATAACACGATTTATTACAGTACGGTATCTGTCTGGGAAGTTCTCTTAAAGCACGCCCGGCGACCAGACAACATTCCCTTTGATGAAAAGGATTTTTCAGAAGGGTGCAAGGAAGCAGGCTTTGTCCCGCTGTCTCTTGCGGACAAACACATTCTCGCTGTCCACACGCTTTCCAGACCGGAAAACCTGAAAGAGCACAACGATCCTTTTGACAGGCTGCTTATCTCGCAGGCAAAAGTTGAGAATCTCTCTTTCCTTACACATGACGAACTCATTCCCGGCTACGAAGAAAAGTGCATCATTCCCGTATAAGCCCTAAACGAATTGATCCCCGTCAGAAGCCCTCTGGCGGGGATTTGCATCATTCGCATATCTGGTTAAAACAGATCGTAATCACGCTGAGTCGCCACCTGCGCATAGGACTCGGAGTCGTTGTCACTCTCGATATACATGTCGTTGACAAGCCCCACCGTGAGCAGATCCAGATCCCGGATGGATATCCCCAGCTGCACACACCTGAGCAGGAACAGCGGGGTGGTCATCGCCCGGTCTATTGCGTGCCGTTTTTTTTAGCCGCGGATTGGGTCTGCACATTCAGCCCCCACAGTTCGATGATCTCAGGGAGCACCTGGTAGATGGAAAAGACGCTGAATTCATCCAGCCACTCCTCCGCCGTATCCGGCAGGGACGGATCGGCGTGCTTTGCCATCAGATAGGCAATGTTCTCAAAGGTCTCCAGCGAGAACAGGTCAAGGCCGCTGTCCTCCGCCTTGTTCTCGTTGAGCGCCTTCTCCAGCTTCATCAGGTCCTTGAAAATGTCCCGCCCGTACCTCACGCGGTAGATTCTGGGGATGGCGGCAGATGCCTTGAAAGGCACCTGCTTCCCATCGATCTCGATTGTCCTTGTCATGCTCATCTCTTATCCTCCTCGTCCTCAGCCGTTAGCGGGTTCCTCGGCAGGCACCGGGTCAGCCGGCAGATATACGTTCTGGTACCAGCCCTGGTACACAGAATCCGTCGTATCATCTCCGGTCTTCGCCTTCACCACGCCGTTCGCCATCGGGGTCGCCTTGATGGAAAGGGTCTCCGTCTGAACCTCGATTTCCTCCTCGTTGGTCTTGGACTCCACGCTCGGGCGGGAGGCGGCGCACTTGTAGAGGACGTGGCGGATCTTGCGGATATCGCCGTCGAACTCAAAGAGCAGCGCGAAGTTCACGGTCTCCGTGTTCGCGTTCTCGATCAGGACGTTATTCGCGTCCAGCTTCTCTCCCAGCACATCGGTGCGGAAGGACTCCGGCAGCAGAGCCAGTTCCAGGTCGCCCTCGTAGCCCATGTTGTTGCCGATGGTATAATAGGCGTAGCCGTCCGCGTAGAAGTTGGTGGGCTCGCCGTTGGCATCCAGGGCAAGCGACACAGCGCCGGGCATCGGCACAGGCGTCCCGAAGGAGAACGTCCCGTCTTCCGCGATGGTCAGGATCGCGTAGTGGACGTTGCAGATGTTGAATTTGACCTTATTCTTTTTCTTCGGCATCGTTCTCTTCCTCCGTTTCAAATGTGTAGAGAACCTCATAGAGCTTTTCTTCCTCTATCCAGGTCTCAGATTTCTCATAAAAAAGGCCGTACCGGTCCAGAACAGTCTCCAGCTTCTGCTCTAGAGATGGGGCCTTTTCGTCGGTGTACAGTTCCACATTGACCTGGCGTACCTTCAAGTACACCTTTCCGTCCGCCGAGAAATTGTCCGATCCCGGAAACAGGAAGCAGATGAACGGAGGATCTGGTGACTCGCCCTCCGCAAAATGGTCGTAGGCGATGGGGAGGCTCGTTTCCTCCAGCATCTCCATGATTTCATTGTGTGTCATTTCAAAGCCCTCTCAATTCTGCCCTCCAGTTCCTTGATCCCCATCTCCTCTGCAGGGGCAATGTGCGGGATGGCGCGGACTCGGCCGCCGCCGCGTTTGGCATGGCCGTTCTCCAGCAGATGGGTCAGCATGTATCGATTTCGGGAATGCACCGTGATCTCCAGCGAGTTGGAAGTCTCAGCAGTTTTCTTCACCGCCCAGCTCTTTGCGTACCGGCCGCTCTTCCGGGGCGCGGTCGATTCAATCTGCTGTTTTACGACCTTGCCCGTCTCCTGGACTTCCTTCTTTACCACCTCCGTGGTAAGCTCGGCATATTCTTCCAGCCCCTTCATGACCTCAGAGGCTAGCTGGTCAACCGGGATCGTCTTTCCCATAGGTGTTACCTCTCTACAAGCTGCGTGTGAAACTTCCGGCTGTTCTTCTTAAAGCCCATCTCATCGATATTGGTGATGTCGTAGATGCGGTTCAGAAGAAGAATTCGGTACTGCTTGGAATTGACCGCAGCGGTTTCACTGCACCAGCGGACGGTGAGATCCAGCTTGTCCGCCTCCTGTGTTGTCCCGGCGTTCTGTGTCTCCTCGGCGCTTCTGCCGCTGGTGGTGGCAGTCGCCCAGCAGGAGAAATAATCCGTCCAGGCGGACTTGTGGTTCCCGTACTTGTCCACGACCGTCTCATTCTTCTGGATGGTAATCCGCACACGCATGCCCGCGATGTTCATCACACCACCCCTTCCCGGATTCCGAAAAGCAGGGATCGGAGGGTGAGCGTCAGGGCGTGGTGATCCGCTTCCTCCCGGTGCTCATACAGATAGCCGAGGGCATAGAGAATTGCCACCCGCATGGTTTCCCGGATTTCCGTCATCTTCGCCCTGCTGTAGTTTTTCGAGCAGCATTTATCTGAATCGACGTCCGCCCATTGTTCGTCCGTGAGCCGCGCCACATCCCGGCATAGGTTCCCGGCGGCAGCCAGGAGGCTCCCGGTCAGCGCATCCTCGTCCGAGGAATCCACACGCAGATATTCTTTTGCCTCATCAAGCGTTACTAACGTCATGGCAGCCTCCTTCTACCCCGCAAAGGGCAGGACAGGGAACTTCCCGCATCCCGCCCTCTGCGCGCTCAGTTACGATCAGCCGTTGGCGCCGTCATCCGGGTCAACGGTGGGCGTGGTGCTGGTGGCCTTGGTGCCGGCCATCTTCAGCACCTTCACGGACTCCGGCAGGATCAGGCGGCCGTCCACACGCTGGGTGGTCAGGAAGCCCACCTGGTCGGTGCGGGCGTACAGCTCGTTCAGGCGGCGGAAGGTGCGGTTCTGGCGGTCAGCGACCCAGTAGTTCTTGAGATCGCCGAACAGCAGGACCTTTTCACCCTTGGCAATGCCGGGCATGAAGGAGCTGGTGCGGATCGGGCGGCCCAGGATGGTATCCGGCTTCGCCACATCCAGAGAGGGCTTCCAGATGTAGTTGTCGTTCTTGTCCTTCAGCTTCATCAGCTGCAGGAGCAGGGTCTCGTTGCAGACGAACTGCGCGGAACGGCGGTAGGGGCTCTTGAGGCTGTAGTAGAGATCGAAAATCTCATCGAAGGTCACAATGCCCTCCTCAGCCGCAGTCACGCCCAGCTCCGCGCCGCCGACATCAGCCAGGATGCCCAGGGGCTTCTTGTCGCCGTCGCCGGTAAAGAAGGCGCGCTCCTCGGCGTTGCCCATGCACACACCGAAACGCTGGGCGATGTAGCTCGCCAGGTCGAAGGCGGAGTCATGCAGGAGCTCGTTGGAGATCTTGATCATCGTGCCCAGCTTATAGGCGGACAGGGTGGTCTGGCCGAACTTGGTGTTGGTCTCCGGAATCTCCTCGCCCTCATCGATCCACTGCGCCTCCATCGTATCGTTGGCGATGGGGATCTTGCGGGTGCCGCTGTTGGTGCGGATGACGGTTGCCAACTGGCGGAAGATGTTGTTCTCCTCCAGAGCCTGGATGAGCTTGTGCTCGAACTCGTCAGGGACGGTATAGCCGCCTTCGGTATCCTCGCCCACGGACAGGGCGTTGCGGACGGCGAACTGGTCGCCCTGGTTGCGGATCATGTTCCAGAAGGCGCCGACGTACTCGTCCGTTGCGGTCGGAGCCACGTTCTCCTGCTTCACGCCCTTGGTCATGGGCTTGTTGGTGACGGGGTGCGTGGTAGGCTGGGAAAGCTGCGCATCGAAAGCCGCCTGCTGCTCCAGGCGCTCGATCTCCGCACCAAGGGCCTGCACGTCAGCCGCCATCTTGTTGTACTGCTCCACAGCGGAAGCCTCGACCAGGCCGTTCTCGCCGCGATGCTCCTCCAGAAAGTTCTTGGTCTGCTCCCAGAGGGTGTTGCGCTTATTGCGCAGTTCCATGATCTTGCTCATACAGATACCTCTTTCTCCGGAGAAACGCTCCGGCCGTAATAGTGATTTTGGGTATAAGAAAAGCCGGGGCAGCTCACTTAAGCCACTCCAGCTTGTCTTTCAGGATTTCATACGGCATCGCGCCATCAGGGGTCTTGCCGTCCATGCCGATCACAGGCATCTCCGGCTGTGTATTCTCCGCAGGCGTCAGCCCTTCCTCGGCGGGTTCCTGTGCCTTGGTACCGGTCGCCTGTTCCTGCTCGTTGCTCTCAGGCTGACTGTCTGCGCCGAGGCGGTTGAGGATGGTTTCTCCCATAAGCCGGGAGGAAAACTGCCACATGGCTTCTGCCAGTTTGAGTGGCTTTTTCTTTTCCCCCTCGCTGCCTTTGCTGCCTTCATCTGCTCCGTCCTCCTTTTCGGGCTTCTCCTCCGGTTCTTCCTCCGGCTCCTCGGGCTTCTTCGCCTCGAAGAGAATCTCATCGGCAAAGCCCAACTCCACAGCTTTCTTGGCATTGAGCCAGGTCTCGTCGCTCATGAGCTTTGAGATGCGGTTCCGGGAAAGCCCGGTTTTGAAGGCATAGGCATTGATAATGCTCTCCTTGACCTCGTTCAGCGTAGAGATCGCTTTCTCCATGTCGCGGGCATTGCCCATCGCAATGGTGGACGGGTCATGCACCATAAGCATCCCGGTCGGGGAGATCTGTACCAGGTTGCCCGCCATCGCCACCACGGAAGCAGCGGAAGCCGCGATGCTTGCGATGCGGACGGTCACGTTGCCGGGGTAGTCCCGGAGCATGGTATAGATCTCTGCAGCGGCAAACACGTTCCCGCCAGGGCTGTTCACCCAGAGGGTAATGTCGCCCTCCTCGGCATACAGGTCATCTCTGAAAGCCTGCGGCGTGATCTCGTCTCCCCAGAAGGACTCGGAATCGATAGGCCCTTCCAGGCGGAGAACCCTGCCGCCGCTGTCATCATGAATCCAGTTCCAGAATTTCTTCATTTCTTCGGATTACCTCCTCTTCTTTCCGCCTTGCGCTGTGCATGGAGCGCGGCTGCGTTTTTGCCTTCACCCTGCTCCTCCTCTTCCTGGGGCTCCTCCGGCTGTGTCTCCTCTGGCTCCGATTCCTGCTTTTTCTCCTGCTCCGCCACCTGGTTTGCTCCGTAGGCGGAGCCAGCATCCTTCAGCTTGGTGTAGCTGCCGTTCAGGTAGTAATCGTCACCGCCCTCGTCCGCGGGGATCAGGTCCATGTTTTCCAGACGGCGGATATCGTTGGGCGACAGGAAGCCGTTTGCAAAGCCGACAGCATAGCCGTCCATGCGGCTCTTGTAGTCGCCGCGCATCAGGCCGTCCACATTGAACTTGGGGAAGTAGTTGTCCTGCTCCTCCTCAAAAAGCACATCCTTGATGATGGCCTGCTCGATGCGCACAAGCCAGGGCATGATGGTGTGCATGACAAAATCGATGCTCTGATGCTCGATGTTGTTGAAGGTAGCGCGTTTCAAGTCCTGCACCATATGGGGAGGCACACGAAAGATACGGCAGATCTCCTCCACACCAAATTCCCTGGTGGAGAGGAACTGTGAATCCTCCGGAGGAAGCGAAATCGGTTTATACGCCATGCCCTCTTCCAGCACAGCTACCTTGTGGGCGTTCCCGGCGCCGCCATAGGCGTTCATCCAGTTATCCCGTATCTTCTGCGGGTCTTTGAGGACGCCGGGATGCTCCAGCACGCCGGCCGGCTGCGCCCCGTTCTTGAAAAAGGCACTGCCGTACTTCTCCACCGCCAGCGTCGTGCCAAGGGCGTTCTTCATCATGGCGATAGGCGAAAACCCCACCAGCCCATTGAAGCCCAGCCCTGGGATGTGCAGGATCTCGTCGCGTTGGAAGATGATGTCCTTATTGGTCTCGCCGGGAACTTCATCCGTGTAGGCATGGTAGGTATAGAACAGGTCGCCATTATCCGCCCTGTCGATCTCCACATTCTCAGGGAGCAGCAGATACAGCCCCAGGATGCCGTTCTTGCCATCGCGCACGATCTGTGCATAGGCGTTCCCCCACAGAAGAAGGTGCATCATCATGGCTTCCCGGAAGGAGAAGCTGGTCATCTCCGGATTTGCCTGCCGGTACAGGATTTTATAGAGCGGATGATCCGTTGCCCGTTCCTTGCCATCCCCCTTGTCGGTGAACTTGTAGAGATGGAGTGGGAGGCTCGCCACCGTTTCCGCCAGAAGCCGCACACAGGCATACACCGTTGAAATCTGAAGCGCGGATTTCTCATCCACCCGCTCGCCGCTGTTCGTCATTCCGAAAACAAAAATGCCGCCTGAATCCCGGACGTTGTCCTCGATCTTTGGTAGCTCTGCTGCGGGCGCGTCCCTCGACTTAGTAAAGCCGAGCCATTCTTTGAATCCCATTTACTCCTCCTTCAGCTTTGCCAGTTCTCGGTCGCATGCCGCCAGGCACACCCGGTAGATATCGTCCCGGTCTTCCCGGTTCAGCACATCGTTCTTTACAAGATCCGTGACCCTCTCGATGAGATCACGCTTCTCTGCCATCGTCAATTCCATGAAATATCTCTCCCCACTTGATTTCATAAAGAAATTCGGTTATAATTTTGTTATCTAACAAGGAGGTGCAGACTATGCCGACCATCAAATCCAGCGCCGACCTGCGCAACGGGTATAATGAAATATCCACTTTCTGCCATCAGTATGGCGAACCCGTTTTCATCACAAAAAACGGCAAAGGTGATCTGGCCGTTCTGAGCATCGAAGCCTACGAACAGCTCCTCGGTAAATTTGAACTCTACAGCAAGCTCCAGGAGGGAATGGAGGACGTCCAGTCCGGAAACACCCGTCCTTTCTCTGAGGCGCTTGCGGAAATCCGGGCGAGACGAAAAAGATGAGCTACGACATCCACATCACACGGGCGGCGGAGCGTGACCTGAATAGCGCCGCCGACTACATTGAATTCGTACTGCTCAATCCGCAGGCCGCCGATAACCTCCTGGATGAAGCGGAAAGCCAGATTGGTGAACTATCCAGCTTCCCAGAGAAGTTTTCCATAGTGGATGACCCCGTTTTGAAGTCCTGGGGCATCCGTTTCACGCTGGTAAAGAATTACATGGCGTTTTACACAGTTTCCGAAGAAGAAAAGCGAGTCTATATTGTCCGCTTTCTTTACGGAAAGCGGGACTGGGTGACCATCCTCAAACAGGGCTTCTCCCTTGAATGATCTGCTGCCGGCTTTTGTCCGGCAGCTTTTTTAGAATATCCACAGCCCATGCTCCGGGTCGTCATACACGCTCCCTTGCTGCTCATGCCGGATAGCGCGGTCCAGCCCCATGATCCAAGCCACAATGCCATCTATCTTCTCAGTGGACTTCTTCTTGCTGGGCTTGATGTTCTCCGCGGCATCAATCTCCGCAACCACATTGCCTGCCATCCAGCGGAGGACGGGATTGCCGCCGTGGATAATTTTTCCCTCCAGGAGCAGCTTGTACAGTTCCTTCATACCGGGAGACATATCTTTGAATCCCATGCCGATGGGAACCATCGTGAAGCCGTCCCCCTCCAGCTCGGTGATCAGCTGTGTCGCATTCCAGCGGTCAACGCCGATCTCCCGGATGTTGAAGCTCTCATGCAGTTCGTTGATGGTTTTGCGGACGAAGTTGTAATCCACCACGTTCCCCTCGGTCACATGGAAAAGACCCATCTTCTGCCAGACATCGTAGGGGACATGATCCCGCCGCACACGCAGATCGAGGGTTTCCTTCGGCAGCCAGAAGTGCGGCACCACGATGTATTTATCCCCCTCGAAAAGCGGCGGGAAGACCATCACGAAAGCCGTGATGTCGCTGGTGCTGGAAAGATCCAGCCCGCAGTAGCATTCACGGCCTTTGAGGGCATTGATATCAATAGCGATATCCCCTTTGTCGTAGATGTGTTCCGGTATCCAGGCGACCGCGCTTCCGACCCACTGGTCAAGGCGGAGCTGGCGGAATACATTCTCCTCCGCGGGGTTGGTCAACGCCTCCCGGTGGGCATCCCGCACTCGGTCGATTTGGATGGTGTATCCCAGCGAGGGATTCGCTTTGTACCATGCCTTCTCATCATTCCAGTCCTCCCCATCATCCAGTCCGTAGATGACTGGGTAGAAGGAAGGGTCTATGCGCTTGCCCTCCAGGATGTCTTTCGCTTTGGAGTGGTACTCATAGCAGATGCTGTTCCGGTCCGTTCCGGCCGTGGTGATCAGGAAATAGAGCGGCTGGGTCCTGGCGTCGCCGGAGCCCTTGGTCAGCACGTCCACCAGGCTGCGGTTTGGCTGTGCATGAAGCTCGTCCAGCACCAGCCCGGATACATTCAAGCCATGCTTGGTTCCGACCTCCGCCGAAAGCACCTGGTAAAAGCCAACATTGGAATAGTTGACCAGCCGCTTGGTCGCCGCCATGATCTTGGAGCGTTTTAAGAGCGCCGGGGTCATCTCCACCATGCGCTTGGCAACGTCAAACACGATGGAAGCCTGCTGCCGGTCTGCCGCCGCACCGTAGACCTCCGCGGAGGGTTCATTATCTGCGTAAAGCAGATACAGTGCCACCGCAGCGGCGAGCTCACTCTTCCCGTTCTTCTTGGGGATTTCCACATAGGCTGTCCGAAACTGCCTCGTGCCGTCCTCCCGGACAACGCCAAACACGTCTCGGATGATCTGTTCCTGCCAGGGGAGCAGCCAGAACGGTTTCCCGCTCCACCTGCCCTTTGTGTGGCAGAGATTTTCGATGAAGCGCACAGCCCGGTCCGCTTTCGCGGCGTCGTAGTGCGAATCGGAGAGCATGAACCGGGAGGGCTGGTAATTCTTCAGCCTGGGATAATCCCTTGGTCTCTCCCTCGCCATCAGCCGCCTCCCAGAAGATCTTCCATGTCATCCATCGGCGTGTTCTTCAGATCGGCCCCGGCTGTAATCCGGCTTCTCGCGGACGGTGTCAGGCCGAACTGCTCCGCAATCTTGTTCATGATCTTGAGGTAGGTCTGGGCAATGGATACCTGCGGTACCTGCTGCCAGTAGCCAGAAGGCGTCTTGGTGATCGTGCCATGCTGTGTCATAAATTCCTCCGCCTCTTTCCACCTGGCATACGCCTGGCAGTAGGAAGCGAAGGCAGCCTGGTCAACCTCTGTCAGTACGCCGATCTGCTCCAGCTGCTTGGAGAGCCTTCGCCATTCCTTCTTTGCCTCCGGCTCCAGCCACTTGGGGCAGGGAGGCGCTTTTTTCTCCGGCTTGGGCTCCGCATCGTTCAGCGGGCGCTTGCCTGGGTTGCCCTCCAACTCCTTGATCGCGGTCGGCGTCGGCTTTCTTCCTCTGGTTGCTATGTGGCATCCCCTCCTTCCTCAAAAATGGGTATAAGAAAAGAGCCTCCGGATCACTCCGAAAGCCCTGTGGTCTTATGTGTATGTTTCTTTATTTCTGGCTCATCGCCCAGGCTATCGCGTGGCCGTCATCCTCGTGCTCCACCTCGCTGACCGCCCGCAGCCCAATGGCTCCCTCGCAGGAAAGGTCGTCGTCCAGATGCTCGTAAACTGCCCCGAAGTAGCAGGGCTTTCCTTTGCCGTTGTAGTAGTATCCGGCGAGGAGGATCTTGTCCCCAAATTTCAGGACCTTGCTCCAGCGGCATTCCAGGTCTTCGCTGGTGGTCGGGTTGGGCAGGCGGTACTTTTTCATTCCTTCGTTGATCTTCATGGTTGTTTGCTCCCTTCGCTTTTGTTGTGTGCATATTACCGTCAATCTCCGAATAAGTCCACGCCTGTGGGCGATAATTATGTGCAAAACAACCGCCAAAAATTGAACCGATTTATGGCTCAATCTCAGGTGGATATGTAGGATCAGTAGATGCTGTGTGCAGGAAGTACCAGTGCCTTCTGACGATCACGATTTCCGACATTTTCTCACCTCCCGCCTCAGCCCGCAATCATGGCCGTGATCTCGAAATCCCGGCTGAATTCCTCCGGGGTTACGGTCTTGTCATCACTGCCGTCATCTGCACCGTAATAAAGCTCCACACCTTCAGCGCCGGTGTTGGCTACGCCTTCCTTCCCGGTGGCCTTCTCCCGTATCTCAATGGTGTGGCAGATTGCCTCCGCCAGCACCAGCTTTGCGTATTCGGTCATGACTCTCTGCCTCCTCTCAAATCTCAATGCCGCCGTAAAGGTTGGCCTCACTCTTGTACCAGTCCTTGCCGTTGCTAAGGGTTTTCACAAACCGGAAGGTCTTCTCGGTGTTGAGGTTGTCCCAATGGCTGGTGGTCTTGCTTCCGAACTTGCTGGTACTCTCGGTAAGCCGAACCCGGATGCTCTTCTTATTAACCTTGATGATTTCTCCCTGCCACTCTGTGCTTTGAATCAGAATGCCAATGCAATCTCCCTTGTAAGCCCTGACCTTCATTCCAACTTCCGCCTTCATGTTCGTGGTCTCCCTTCGCTTTTGTTGTGTGCATATTACCGTCTATCCCGAAGAAAGTCCACGCCTATGTGCGAAATAAATCCGACAATTATCAGGTGCATGAATCGGTACATATTGACAAAGCATACAGAAGGTGTGATGGCTGTTTCCCCCATAGAAAAACCCCGCCGCTGTGGGCGAGGTCGTTCTTTTCACTACTTTAGGATATCAGCCAGATACAGTTCATCTTTCCTGTGGGAACCCCTGATCCTTTTGTAGTCACGGATGGCCCGGATGAGCTTCCCGCAGTCGGATCCGTAATAGTCTCTGTAGAACTGGGAGCTGTTGTCGTACTTTTTCTGGTTGCACCAGATGTGTTCCTTTGCAAATTCCTTCGGTTTGACAGAGGATTTGACTTTCTCGTAATCCTTAACAAGTCCCTCCGAAATGATCAGGAGCATCTCCAACTCCGGGAGCGTACAGTATTTTACGGTTTCGCAGATCTTCCCCTTGAAGTCCGCCGGGATCACGAGTTTGTCAGTCTGCTTGTCGCCGATCCGCATGACCAGAACATCGTTTCCGAAGTACATAGAGAGTGCTGCCTGAACTTGGGTATTGTTTTTGATCTGCCTTGCGTGATAAGGGGTCAAGCCCAACAGGTCATCCTCCGTGAAAATCAGAGCGTCATTTTCAAGCAGGATCCTGACTACCGCCAGCTCATTGGAACCTTCGCACATGATCAGCCTCTTCATTTCTTCAGCACCTTCTTCAGCGCCATGAGGTCTTCGTAGTTTACAGCCGTCCGGAATGCGTTGTTGTAATACTGCTTGCTCTTGAGCAACACCGGCCGGATGTTGAAGTCCTCGTACATATTGGTGAGATGGATATGGCTGTTTGCATTGCAGATCCAGATATTATCCTGCCTGCCCATCAGGTCAAGCACCTCGCAGTAATGCGTGGTAAAGACCAAAGACGCGTTGTTCCGGTTCACGCTTTTGTCCTTATAGAGGCTGATCATGTTCTCCACAAGCGTTTTATGGAAATGGTTCTCCACCTCATCGACCAGCAGGTCAAAGCCCTCTTTCAGGGATGCCACCATCAGTGTGTAGAGAAGGATGCCCTTTGTCGTACCGCTGGAAAGGAAATAGATCAGCTGCGTGTCCGACATGATCCGTTCCTCATTCCCGGTAACCACCTTGTAGTTGTGATCATCCACCCTGGTCAGTTCCCGGATGTTCTCATCAAAGATGCGGATGATCTTCGTAAACACATCCATCCCAATATTGTAGTTCTTCAAAGCCCGGAATAGTGTCTGGTAGGTATCCGAGCCGCCGCTGAAGCTGTCGAAGAAAATCGCTCTGGTCTGTTTCTTTTTCAAAACGAAGAACACATTGGACGTGTCTTCCGGAAGGTCTCCGAGATCCTGCATTTCCTCATATCCTTCCCGGTCGAAGATCTCCTTCACGTTTGTCTTGAAGTATTCCTTCCGGCAGAGCCGCTCATCCCGGAAGACAGCCTGGTTTCCCATCGTCTTTCCCGACGACAGCACCGTCTCATACAGATACAGGAAGCCATCGTGATAAAAGGTTAACTCAAGCTGCACACCATCATAGCTGTAGTGTTTATCCTCCAGCCGGAACTCCCCAAGGATTGAATACGCACAGTCGAGCAGTTCAATCGCAGTCGTTTTCCCTGATGCGTTCTTCCCGATAAATGCGGCTGTATTGAACACATGCAGATCAGGAGCGATCTCCTGGAGCTCGTACTCCTTATCCTCCGCAGTTTTCCGTGATTTCGAAGTAAGGTCAATGGTGAAGCCGTCGCAACAGTTCTTGAAATGGCTCGCCTTTACTCTAAGCAATTTCATCTTTCCCACCTCCGTTCGTTCTGTCTCTATTTTATCACTAAAGCTTGATTTAATCAAGATTTTTGTTTGAAATTGCTTTTGCTTGAATGATACAGCCATTGATGGGACAGAGAGGCAAGGCAGTCTATGATCCGGCGGGTGGAACCGCTATCCACATGCCCGTCCTTCCAGAAGGCGATCTGGAAGTCTCCGTCAATGCCGGGAAGCACCAGCTCGTAGGTGATGGCGTTGTAGCCATCCTGGATGCATTGCTCCACCGCCCTGCGGTAGAAGTCCATGCTGACCGGCTCCGTGCTGCCGTCCGGCACCTTGATCAGGGCGCCGTTGTTGTTAAGGCTATTGATATGCCTCTCTGCTGTCGGGTTGATGTTCGTCATGGGGATGCCCTCCTTACTGAGCTTTCTTCATTCCGTCAGTCTTGCCGAGAAGGTAGGCTTTCTCAAGCATCCTCTGAATGGCAAGAATGCTGACCTCCGGAAAGTCCTCGATGTCATTGTTCCTTCCCTCGATGCCGCCGCGCTCTTCCAAGCTGTAGCTTGCTTCCAGCGCGATCTGCTCCAATGCCCTCAGTGTCTTCTTGCTGATGCCTTTTACCTTGCTGTCCTCGTATTTCATTGTGGTGTTCTCCCTTCGCTTTTGTTGTGTGCATATTACCGTCAATGTACGGAATAGTCCACGCCATAAAACGATAATTTCAGGGAGTAAACTGCCGGAATTCAGGCTTCCGATCTTGTGTACATTACCCGCGCCATGCGCCCTCACCATCCTGCGGGATTTTGATGGCGCACCACTCCGTCAACGGCTTCTTCTCCGTCAAACCAGCCTGTTCCAGCGCCTCAATGGTGCCGCACTGGTCGCAAACCGTAATGGACGCCCATCGGCTGAGGGCATGGCGGGCTTTGGTTCCGGGCATCATCTTGCCGCACCTCGGGCAGCGTGGGTCCTCCTCCGGCTGGCGTTTGCCGTACCAGTCCAGAGTGGTCTTTGCCTCATCCTCGGTTCTGATTTTGTGGCAACGGTCAGCGCCATAGACAACCGACAGGCTCCCGCCTTCGTCCCACGCGCACATGACCGATCCGGTATCATCCACGCCGATCACGGTTCCCTGGCTGCCAATGCGCGGTGCCTGGACATCGTCCATCTTATCAATCACCACACGGCATCCTTCCGGATAGGTTCTGCGGATATGTTCTACTGTCTCTCTGTCAGGAAAAACCATCATTGTTCACACGCCCCCTTCACTCTTCTTCAAACAGCCGGTCAACCTTTTGCAGAAGCTCCGGCCCCGGCTCTGTGCCATCATCCTCCCGGAGCACCACCAGTCCTCCCGGCAGCATCATGAAAGATTCCGGCATCCAGAACTTTGCCGCATACTTCAGCGCAAGCTCGTCAGAAATGCTGGTGAAATCCTCCCTGCCGAGGCCGCAGATAAAGAATGATCCGACCAGCAGGTCGTAATCCTCCAGCGCCCGGTTTGGCTCGTTGCCTACCTTTGCCTTACCATCGTCATCGTAGACCAGACCGACCAGGTCATCCCAGGGATAGCTGGCAGCAATATAGCCGCCAACCAGATCCTGCAGGTTTTCAAGGGTATGTTCAACTTCAACCAGCCGGGGATGCTTGTGGGGTTCGACCAGGAGAACCTTGATCATGTCACTCATGTGCCGTACCCTCCACATAAACATTTTCGCAGTCACAACTCAGAAGCTGGCATCCGCAGGCGGGGCAGCGTTCACAGTCGCATCCCCAGTGGTGAAAGGCTCCCACCCTGGCATTGCAGTCGCCGCAGCGGGCTTCCTTACCGGCATGGGCGAGGAAATCTCCAGGGCCGCCAACCGGTATCCTCCAATACCGCTTCCCGTTGGCCGACATGAACCGTGCCGTACACCCGTCCGCCGTCAGTATTTCCAGCCTGCATACCTTGCACACAGCCATCAGAAGCCACCCCTCTCCAAAAACAGCCTCGCACCTGCGCCGCCGATGCTGTCGGAAAGCGCCCCGGTCAGCGTATCCATCGGGAAGTGGAATGCTTCATAGCTGTCCTTCAGCACTTTGTAGTAATAAGGGCTCGGCATCCCGCAGATGTGCTTCTCGTCCATGATGTAGACCATTGCGGTGAGTGCCATCGCTTCGCCGCCGTCCATCGGCTGAACCTCGACCTCCAGATCCTTCTTGTAGTAGAAGGTCGGAAAGCCCTCATATTGGTCGAGGCGCTTTTCATCCCGCTCAGAAATCTCCCAGATCAGAACCGGCGTTTCCTTGGTGGGATTGGGTTCTATCGTGGCGCATCCCTTAAAGAGAAGCTGCCAGCCATTCAGGACTGCGGTGCCTACCACTTTCGCGTCAGGGCACCGGACTGCCATCTGTCCTACGGACAGGTTGGAGCCGTAGGCTATGTAATACCGCTTATTCATGTTCATCCTCCTCGTCGTAATATTCCGCAAGCCACTGTGTGGCGGCTTCCTTCCCAATACTGTCTTCCATCGCTTTCACAAGGCAGCCCTTATCAAAACCCCAGCGTTCATACCCTCTGTCCAGGAGGTCGAAGTATTCTTCCCCCGGCTCACTGAGAAGCCGATACTCGTGCATGATGTAGGCAATGCAGTTTCGCCTGAGCTTCTTCTTTCTGCCGTTCAGTCCCCAGACCGGCAGAAGGAAATCCCGCTTGTAATAATACTTTGGGTATCCCTCGAAACGGTCAAGCCTCTGCTCGTCATCGGCGGTCATCTTGTAGACCAGGATCGGCACACAGCAGTTGGCATCCTGCTCGATGGTCGCGTAAGCGCCCGTCATGCTCTGCTTGAACAGGAGCCGGTAGCCGTAGATCATGGAAGTGCCGAACACCTCGGCTTTCGGACACCGCTTCTTCATCCGCTCCTCGTTTAGGTTGCTGCCGTAGGCAATGCAATAGACCTCTTCATTCTCACGGAACAGCCGGAAGCCTTTCAAGCAGTCACTCACAAAGCTCACCGCCCTTCCGTTCAACGCGCTCGATGCGCTTCTCTCCGGCATCGCCGTCTGCTTCGCCCAGCACATGGAATTCCACCCCCTGGAAGCACTCCGCATCCAGCAGGTACTCTGCGTTCTTCCATGCGTCGGATGCCCGCTTGTGGGCTTCCTCTTCCGTTGCCGCTTCCAGGATCACGGTTTTCTGCAAGGTTTCCGTGATCAGCACCTTGTATTCTTTCATGGCCCGTCGCCTCCTTTCACTGCCTAAAGCCGGGTCTCCCCGGCAAGGCGTCTGTGTTTGGCTCTCAGCAGGCGGCCTGTCTCCAGGCTGCGTTGCCGTCCATGTTCCGAAGGAGGATCTCCCTGGCTGTCTCGAATTCCTCTCCGATGAAGCCCAGCCGGAGCATCCAGCAGCGGAAGGCGTATTTCTCGTTCTCAGTCTGCTGGGGCTTGGGGCTTGCGTAGCTCAGTTCCTTGGCAAGCTCGCTCATCGCAAGGCAAAGCTGGATGTAAGCCTTCATCTCGCCGGCGTGGATGCCGCCCTTCTTTCCGACGTGCGGGTCGGCAAACTGGAAAAGGCGGAATTCAATGGTCCCCTTGGTGAAGGAAGCGTGGAGGTTGAGCATATGGTACCGGCTGTCGTTGTAGTGCTGGTTCCTGCCGTAGTTTGCGCCGTTGCCTTCGTACCAGCAATCCGCCAGCTTCTGCATTGTCTTGGGCTTCTGGCGGTTGAGACGCTCAAGGAATCTGTGGTTGACCACCTTGCAGTAGTGTCCGGTGCGTCCTTCGTCAATGCGGATGGCTCTTCCAATCTGCTCCTCATGCGCCGCCATGATGTTCACCAGGTTGCGCAGGGTCTTGGCGTCGTGGTTCCTGCCGTCCAGCCCCTTGAGTCCGATGTGAATGTGAACTCCGCATCCTCTGCTCGGGCTGCTCTTCATGCCTGCGTGACGGAGTTGGCGGAGAAGTTCCTGGAAAGTCTCCATGTCGGCGTAGGTCAGGATCGGGGTAACCAGCTCGCATTTCTCATCATCCGCTCCGTGGATGCTCACGTCCCGCTGGAATTTCCATTCCCTGTCCTGCGCGTCCCAGGCGCTCCAGGTCATGTAGCCGTTGCGGTAGGCTGTATTCTCGTAGCGCCCTGTGCCGAAGAACTCGGCGGCGACCTTGGCGGCCTTCTGGCGGGTGATGTTGTTGCCCTCGACCTCAACTCCGAAGGTCTGTGCTTTCATGGCTTCAATCTGGCGTGCGGTCTTCTCTGTCATGGTGGTTATCTCCTTTCGGCTTTGCCGGTGTGTTTTCCCTTTCGGTAGTGTATTAATCACTCTAAAAGGCATAAAAGTCCACGCCTGTTTCCGATAATTCTGAGATAAATTCCACCAAATAATGAGAGGATTTCTGGGGAATGATCTGGTGCATTTAGCCCGCCAGAATGGGCAATGGGAAGCGGTCTATTCCGCCGCCCCTGCCTCCTCTTTCGCCGCCTTCAGCGCCAGCTTTTTTGCCTGCTGGCGGGCCTTCCACTTTTCCTCGTCAGCTTTGGTACGGAAGGCTGCGTGACCGGTAAGGTTCGCCATGAGGATTTTGCGCTCCGCCTTGTAGTCCGAACCGTTCATACCCAGCCGGACCAGCCAGACGCGGAGGGAATACTTCTCATTGCTGTCATCGGTATCCTTAGCCTGCACACGCTTCTGCGTCTGCGCCATCTTGTTCATGGCTGCCGCCAGCTTCATGAAGGTCTGCAAATGCTCCGCATCCCTCACCTCGGTGAAGCCGTCGAAAATGACCTTGTCCGCATCGAAGGAAATGCCCTCCAGAGGCTTGTCGCTGCCGATCCACCCCTGCACAAAGCTGATCAGTTCAGAAGGCTTGGTGAAGGTGTGGCGGTCAAGGATATCGTCCACCAGCTCCTTGTCCACATGGAAGGTTCCCCGTGTCGCTTTGGAAAGCAGGGGGCCTCTCGTGTGGATCATGCAGATAAGGTTTGTCAGCGATGCGACCGTGTGCCTGGAAAGTGGGAAGCTGATCTGTGCGTCCAGCGGGAATCCGAGGGCTTCTTCCGCGTCCCGGACACCCAGGCTTGCCGCCGATTCCTCTGTAGCTTCCTGCCCGTATTCCGCATCTGGCACCCAATCGGCCTCTTCCGCCCCCTCCCCAGCGCCGGGAGCATCTTCTTCACTCTCTGCTTCCTCCGCAGCCTGTTCCGTTTCCGTCACAGTCTCGGCAAAGATGTCGGTCTCCGGCTGCCAGACTTCCTGGTGTTCTTCCGCCTCGGTAGCCTGGCTTTCTTCCTCCCAGTCCTCATCACCCCATTCCTCCGTTCCGAGGTCTGCGGTGACCGGCGCGGGTGCTGCCGCCTCCTGCCGGACAGTGGTAAAGGGAGGGGTCGGAGCCATCGCTTCCATCTCGGAGCCGATCAGCCCCTCCGCCTTCAGCGTTTCCAGGACGCTCTCATCCGCGCCGTCCTCGACCGTCAGGCGGCCATCCTTCTCGACCGTAAATGTGCCGATCACATACGCGCATCTGGGTACGAAGGTGTAGTGGGCATCCAACCCGGTCAGTTGGCTCAGGCGGGCGACCAGAACCTTGCGGTCGTCAATGTTCTTTTCAAATTTCTTCATGGCGTTTCGCTCCTTTCATTGTCCCGCTCCCTGGCTCCGCCCCATGCGGTATGCCCTCGCGGTAGTGTATTAATCACTCTGAAAGCCCGAAAAGTCCACGCCTTTCTGCGTTATTTCACCTGAATAATCAGGTTTCTACGTTATCAACAGATCATGCAGACGATTCCCGGCAGATCATGTGACGATCAGGAGCGTCTATGCTTCTCGTTCCACTTGCGGAGGTACTCTATCTGATTCTGGTCATCGCGCTCCCGTTCCTCCGTGTCTCCATCGGAAGCCACCATCCCCAGCACCAGCCCCGCGAAAAAGCTGATAATGAGAATAACTCCAATTGTTATCACATATTTCATCCCGTCCTCCTATGTAGAGGGAGAGGGCAGCCCTCTCCCGGTTCTCAGCTGTCCTTTTCCGCTGCCCAGGCGATCCCGGAAAGCACAAAGTACACGCAAGGCAATGCGCAGCCGTTTCCCCAGAGCTTGTACTCCGCAGCATCGGTGTACGGGGCAGAGAGCCATTTGCGGATCTGTTTCTCCGTCTTCGGCTTGCTATCCGGCTTGGTGACCTTGCGCCAGGTTTCCCAGACTTCCATCCAGAAGGCGATCTCCGCATCGGTGGGATCAGGGACAGACAGTCCGGAGCACCACCAGTCCGGGAAGCCCTGGAGCCTCGCGCATTCCACGGGTGTCAGTCTCCGTACTATATAGATGGGCTCATCTTTGGGCGTGTCGTTGATGATCTGCGGATCCTTATAGTCCCTTGCCATTAGGGTGTGTGACTTTTCCCTTTCGACCGTCATGAAACTGCCGGTCGTGGCGCAGTAGGTTGCGTCTTCCTCGGTCGGCGCTGCCACAGCATGGCGGTCGATGGTATTGAGGGTGAAGGAAACATCCTCGTTGATGCCGTCGCCCTGGGGTCCGTTCTTGTCCGAACGGCCGATCATGGAGCCTTGCAGGACATAGGTCTGCTGTTTCATTCCCGGCCGTGCGGAGAGGGCTCCCGCCTGGTCTCCCAGGTCACGCAGTTCGTTGCGCTGATTCTGGGTGAAGGCGACAGGCTCCTTTTCCACCACGGCAACCCCGCCGTGGTTGCTGTCCGGATTCTCCCCGCCCGTATCCAGGCATCGGGAGATGTCGGTCTTGTAGCAATGCCCTCTCGCGTTCTTCGTGCCTTCGGAGGTAAAACGCACATCGTAGGTCTCCGGCGCCGGGGCTACCACGCAGATGCCGCCCTGGTTGGAGCTCACCGCATTGCCGCCGCTCTGATCCAGGGTCCGGCTGGTCGTTGCCTCATAGAAACCACTGTGGGGATTGTCCGACAGCATGGCATGGGAGCTTTTACTGCACACACCAAATGCCCGAACCACCAGCTCGTTGCATCTGCCCTCGCCCGCATCAAAGGTGTTCAGGGTGTTGGCAACATCCGCTTTCTTCCACTCCTGCCCCTCTTCGGCGGAGTGCGGCCTTGTCCCCTTGGCATACGGCACGAATACCGTCTGGTCGTTGTTGGTACCGAGGGTGGCCGACTTGTCATGCTGGAGCAACGCGCCCTTACCGCCGCCCTCGCAGCCGGAGCGTATCTTCAGCGTAACGGGCTCTGCCTCTGTCACCAGCGGCTGGTTGTTGCCGCCAGTACCGTATCGTGCAGTCACGGTGGGGCTCTGCTCCATCGGGCCATCATAACGGCAGTCCTGGGGATGGTTATCGAACATCATCGCGGCAGCTACGACCCCCGCCCTCAGTGTCGGTGACTTCTCCTCTTCATAGCCGATGCTCCGGCTCTGTGCGGAATGCTCCGTGGAGAAGCCAGCCGACTGGAGCACTGCGGGATGGTTCCCGTGGTCCTGGGCGACCAGCGCCAGGGACTTGTCCTCTGTGATCCCGACACCACTGTTCCCCTGCGGGTTTACACAGAGGACTCCACCTCTATCGTCAGACCGCCCGCCTGCCGCTCCAGCGCCTTCTTCAGCACCTCCGGCAGCTCCTTCCCACGAACGGAAGCCCTGCGGAGTATACCCAGACACGCCTTCGGACTTAAATAATACTTCTCCGGCACTTCCGCCAGCAAAATCTGCGACAAGGTAGATTCTTGCCCTTCGCTGGGGGACGGACCAGTATTGAGCATCGAGAACTCGGTAAGCCACGCTCCATCCGTCTCCCAGGTATACGTCTGCTTTCGGCCATCGGTGATTCTCAGGCGGAGGCACCTTGACCCCTTCTTCTTTAACTCCGATAAC
>Ga0310697_10000398_pt1 | contig 60634 bp, 65 predicted proteins | sample 172DNAGHGlowgp2_FD_203883 | JGI IMG/M metagenome (GOLD analysis project Ga0310697, IMG submission 203883) | Sheep rumen microbial communities from Palmerston North, Manawatu-Wanganui, New Zealand - 1728 DNA GHGlow gp2 (v2) (version 2) | ecosystem: Host-associated > Mammals > Digestive system >...
CCTATAACGTCACGGTCGAGTTGAATGTGAAGGATGTCTATCCAAACGAAGATGCAGATGAACTGTCCGGCGATTGGGCGTGATTTCAATAGCAAAAACATGGATGAAGGATGGGTGTGTAATTACCCATCCTTTATTTTATATCCAGAAAACTCTGATTTTTCAAGTTATGTAAAAAACTGGATTTATTTTACGAACCCCCTTGCGTTCCGAACTCCATTGTGGTATACTGTAGGTGTTCTGAGGGACGAAGGTTCTTGAGTGAGAGCCAAAATCCCAGAGGATGGGAGAAGGAGAAGCCCATGAGTTCTCCAATAGGAGCAGTAGTTATGGCGAAGTCCACGAAAACCACGAAGACGAATGGCGCGACCTGGGAGATGGTTGGCAAGTCCACCAATTCCAAGAAGATCAACGATGCGCTCAAGGCGTGTGGTCTGAACTTTGAGGTTGAGAAGCGGCCGATTTTCTTTGGTCCGGACATGAAGGGCATCAAGGACAAGTTCGCCACCGTGCGCACCGACAAGGAGGGGTACATGGGGATTGTTGGTGCTGGCTATGAGATTTGCCAGAACGAGACCGCGTTTGGATTCGCAGACTACATTGACCCGAACCTGACTTTCACCCGTGGTGGTCTGACCTACTCCGGTCTGTGCTGGGTGGTTGGCAAGCTGCCTGCCATCAAGATTCTGGGCGAGGACTACACGCCCTGCATTGTCCTCCAAAATTCCTTCAATGGCAAGTACAAGGTCCGCGCCAACATCGTGGCCGTGAACGCCGCGAACTTCGCCCAGTTCAACATTGGCTTCAATGGAATCACGAACACGATTTCCATTCTCCACAAGTCCTCGCTTCCCGCGCGCATGAAGCAGGGTCAGGCCGCTCTGGTGACGGTCCGCGAGTACATGGATGGTCTGCGCAAGGCCGCAGAGAAGTACGCCACCATCAAGATGGACAAGGAGCAGATTGAGCTGTTTGTGTCCCTTCTGTTCCCCATCCGCGAGAACATGAGCGAGACGACCAAGGCCGGCATCCTGAAGAAGCGTCAGGAGTTCACCTCCTGCTTCAATGACGCAGGAAACAAGGCGCACCGTGGAGATGCCTGGGGTCTGATTCGCGCCTACGCCGACTACACCACGCACACCGTGTCTGGCACGAAGACCAAGACCTTCGAGCGCCGGTTCATGGACACCACGATTGGAAAAAACACCTTTGGTGGGTTTCTGAAGAAACTTGAGACCGTGACCGGAAAGAAGGTTGCGTAATGACAATCTAGGTTGATCTGGGTGGGATGTTTTAATCCTTTCTGTCCACCCAGGTCAACATAATCCTTTAACAGGAGAGACAAGAAAAATGGACAAAGACCAGAACAAGAAGACGCATGTGCGATATGCCGTGCATTACAACGACCGAAACTACGAGTACGAGTTCCACAGCGCGAAGAAGCATTTTCTGAGGAACCACGCAGACGTACTGAACGTGCTTGAATACTGCGTCTCGCAGGACTTGAAGAAGGATCTTTACAAGCCGAGCGAGAAGTTGTATAATTTCAGTGTGATTCGGCTTGTGAACGATGAACCAGATCCCAATTGGGAGATTGATGGAGGAGTCAAATACCATGAGTCCCTCAAGAACGTCATCATGCAGTTTGTTCTGGATTCAATCAAGCGGAACTCGTAAAACGCAGAAGGTCACATGAAGGAAAGAGAAGACGTAATAAGGCGAATGGGGACTGTCACCAAGGTGCATGGTGGAACATACGAGGTTGAGGACAACGACACCAAGATGAAGATACTGTGTACACTCAATGGCAAGATGAAGATGAACTCAATCAAGTTGACGCTTGGAGACAAGGTGGAGATTGAATTGTCCCTATATGATCTGACAAAAGGCAGAATCGTGTATAGACAGCGATGAGATTGAACTGAGAAAGAGGGAGAGAAAAGAGACGCATGGTTGGAAAATTACTAACCATGTTTCTCTGCTTAAGTAAACTGTACATCGAACAATTGCGTGTGTACTGGAACGATTCCATCGCAGACGTTTCTCACGAATTGCGTGACCGAGTTCCTCAACTGCTCCTTGTACTTCTCCAATGTCCTTTCTTTGTCAGTCATGTCCTTTTCGTCCTTGCTTGACTTTGCGAGGTTGGAGTTCTCAACCACAACCGAGAACACGTTTGACTTGTGCTTGATGCCAGACTCGAACTTGTTGATGTTCTTGACCACCTCAACCATCTGGTACTTCAACTCCGGCTCTGGATTTTCCCTTCTGGCTATGTATCTCTGGTCTGGATCTGGCTTGTTGTCCCCATTCACGTCAATGAACTCGTCAAGATATCCAATTGCCACGTCTGTCTGCTTGTAGAAAAGCGACAATTGGTTGGAGCAAGAACCCATCCCAATGTAGTCGCGGCCAAAGGCATGGAGCATCTTGACTCCATCTTTCTCGTTTTCCGTCCATCTGTTGTGACTTTCATCCCAACAATCAAGCCACATGTTCATGTCGTATCTTGCGTCCAGAACAGACTTGGTTGTGAACACATCGCCATACAAGTCTCCAGTGGAGTAGTTGTTCTTGTACTCTATGCCAGATGTGGTCACGTTCTTGATTGAAGACTCCAATATGGTCTGATACGCCACGTTGTCCTTGTACTTTGACACTTGCCAGAACTGCTCCAATCTTCTTTCCCTCTCGCTTTCGCTATCGTTCACATAGTCGGCGAACGTCAACTGGATTGGCGTGTCTTTCAATCCAGTGTCAAGTCTGATGTCTTTCAAGACAATTCCGGATTGGCGCAATCTGTTGGCATATTCAACCTCCGCGTTTCTCTTGGCAAAGTCCACTTGATAGTGTATTCTGACAACTATCTGGATATCGGTGGAATCCACGGCAAGATGGTCTATTGGAAACTCGAAAGGATAGAACTTGTTTTTTACATATTCCTCCTTCTCCTCCCCAATCGCGTATTGTTCGTTGACGAGTATCTCTGCCTCCATGTCCCCTTCCAGTCCTTCGGCAAACTCGCACATCCAATCGAACTTCAACTTCAAGTGGTTGTAGTCAACGCTTCTTGGAATCGAGACATGCAAGATTCTATCCTCTCCTGAAATGAACGTGTCGTACAAGTTGAAGCGGAATCCAACTCCTGTCTTGACCTTCTCCTCATCATTCACATAGTTCTTGAACACGTATTTTCCATTGGAATATTCTCCGGTTTCCTTGTACAGTCCTTGTCTCAATTCCCTGTACATGTCTGGATTCAGTCCAATTGACTTCAACAACATGCCATCCTGGGAATACAGCACAATGTTGGTTGGGGAATAGGTGGCAAGTTCAATCTCATACGACCCAATTCCATTGCACTTCAACTCTGACACGTTGTTTCCATATGTGTCTTTCAAGGAAACAAGAGTCCTGTGGTTTCTTTCGTTGAACCACTGCTTGAATTCGGAAATGGTGGAACTTTCCCCTTCGCCTTGGCTTGGTTGGAACAACGTCAACGTATTTGGAAAATGATATGGATCATCATAGCCATTCACCACCGCAAGACCATTGCCAAAAAAGCATCCTCCATTCTCCATCACGTCAATCAATGGAGACATCATGTACAGATTGTTCCCAACTTGGGCTACGGATTGGAGACAGTCCTTGTAGCTCACCTTTCCTTGAAACGTTATGCATCTTGACCTCTCAAGAAAATCGTCCACATCAACGTCAGAACGCAACCTCAATTGGTTCACGTACAAGGACTTGTCTGACATCTTTCTGAATGGAAACAGAACGTTCAATTGGGAAATGTTCTCTGGTGGCTTGTTCTTGTCGTCATTATCCTCAATCAGCTTCTTTCCATTCAAGGCATGGAGATAGGTCTTTCCACTGGACACGGACATGTCTTCGGGTGCCATGTCAAGCGTATCGTCCATCATGTACAACTCCTCATGCCCACATTCCTTGAACTTGGTCTGAAGGTCAAGATTGAAGTCAACAATGTATTCATTTATCCGGACAATATATTTATCCATCGTCAGGTCATCTTTTGGTGGTGGCTGGAAATCTGGATACACTTTCTGCCACTTGGAAATGAATGCTGGAATACCCGTCATCCTTGAATCCAATGATGGAATCAGGACAGGAAAATCCTCGTCAACCTGGTTAAGAACCAAGGCGTTGGCGGTCTATCCACTGTAGAGTCTGTCTATGTTGAGAACATATTTCTTCATACAAGGTATTTACCATTTTAACAAAGATGTGGTAAATACATCTATCATGGACAACGAAAACAAGATAGACATGCTCAATTACTGGATTGAGGAACTTGTCAAATACTTTGACGAAATTGGTTTTGAATACCAACCAATGCCAAGGATAAGACTTGACCAGACACCAAATCCGGAGGACGAACTTTTCATCAAGACCGGATATTACGACCCGTCAAGCAACGAGTTGGTGTTGTTCATAGACAATCGGCACATCAAGGACATCTTAAGGACATTCTGCCACGAAATGGTTCACCGAAACCAGAACATCGTCAATCCAAGGCAGTTCGCAATGTCAGAGGGGGACATGCCACTTGCCCAAGCACCAATGTTGAAAAAGATAGAAAGCGAGGCGTTCTTGAAGGGGAACCTGCTGTTCAGGCAATTCACGGAAAGATATACGCATTGACATGTCAACGATAGACATATTCAACAAAACAGAAATGGCGTGGATTTCTGTCCACGCCACTTTCTTTTACATGAGAAGCACAATCAAAACTCATCATTGATAATTTCCTTCAGTTTGCCGGGCTTCACCTTCTCAAGTTCAACGCAGTTCTCAATGAGTTCGCGGAGAAGATCCGCGTCGCCCAATTCAGCAAGATTCCAGAAACTATCCTGAATCATCCACACAAGTTCGTCTTCTCTGTCAGCCATGTCAAGCACGTCCTCCTGAAGACCCTCGTTGTAAATGTCATCATCGTCAGTCCCATCAACTTCACAGGCGTACTCGTACACTTCCTGGGCAGTTCTGTTCATTTCATCCGCCAACTCATTCCAGTCAAATGTCTCATCAACGTCGTCCAGATAGGACAAGGTGTCGTAAACTTCTCCTGTATCGGGGTCATAGGGCATGTCAAAATCAACGTCCAAATCAGACTGCATTGCGTTTCTGAAAGACTGTTGCCCAATCTTCCACGCAATTGAACCATCTTCGCCATCGTCATGCCAACCCATGCAAATGCAAATGTCGTTCTTGGCAGTCTGACCAACTGAAAGGTGGCAACAACCCATGTTCTCCTCCTTCAGCCATTCATACCACTTCTTCACAGTCTTTCCATCAATCTTCTTTCTGGTTGAACTTGACTCATTTACAATTTTCCTGAAATCCATTTTCTTTTGCCTCATTGTTGATTCACATTCTATTTACCAAAGTTCATTTCCTTTTGACAACGCCCAATTCAATTGCCCTATCCACCATTGCCTATACAAGTTCCTGGAGGTCTGGAACCTTGACAACCCTTATCTTCACAGGCTTGCCATCCTCAAGATACTGGAAGTGGTGGAGTTCCTTGCTCACAACGGCATCCTTTGGAATCTTCCCAGAATCCTTCGCAGCCCATTCGTAGACGTTCAACTGAAGCGCGTACTTGTTGTAGGAGTTGTTGTTCAAGTTCTTTGTCAGTTCGTCTATGCCAACCTTTCCAGTGGGAATATCGTCAAGCTCCTCGCCATTTGTCTTCCAGTCAACCAATGTCCACACGCCATTCTTCTTCATGAGCAAATCGAACTTGCCACCAACTGTTGCCGAACTTGCATGAAGGGAAACCTCGCTTTCAACGTCAGTCGCCCCTTCCACAAGATTTTTGGCGTAGTCGTAAATGGCTGTGTAAACGGCCACCTCCTTGGGATTCTCTCCTTCCTTTGATGGTGGTCTGCCGTTTACAGCATCGTCCGCAAGCATGTGCGCGTACCTTCCAACATGGGTCTTGTCCAAGTTGCTTCTCTGCCATTCTTCCTCGGCTTGCGTGAATGATATGCCCTTCTCCTTTGCCATCCTCCCGATGAACTCCTCCACATCAAACGGTGGGTCGAAAAAGTGTGAGACGAATGTGTTCGCGCCCATGTCCCTGACCTTTGGCTCAGTCAATGGTACGGTCTTGCGCAGGAACTTCAAGAACCTCTCATCGTTGTCCACCACTTGCCTCACTCTGAGGACTATGTCGGAACCTTGTGGCTCGTTCCACTTGTCCAGCAACTCAACACACCTCAAGGTGAGAGTCTGAATCTAACCTTCTGACAGGGACTTGATGTATTCATCAACTTGCTCAGTTGGGTCTTTCTTCACTTTGGACTCCTATACCAAGTTCAATCTACTCTTTATTTCTTCAATCAGGTCGTTCTCCCCAATCAATCTTGAGATACCTCTATAGACATATGTTGTGAGTTCATCCAATGGTATCTTGTGGAACTTGACAATTTCTGGAATTTTCCTGCCCTTGTCGTCGAAGAAATAGGAATGACACTTCAATGTCTTCACATCTGGCAGAGGATTCATCACTGAAATGTAGAACCTCAATGTATCTTTCTTAGTATATTGCAAATCAGACGATATCTGTTCAAGGTTCGCAAGATGGACGCCACATTCCTCAAAGGTCTCTCTCTTTGCTGCTTCATCCAAGTCCTCGCCAACTTGAGCATGACCCTTCATCAAGTCGCAACAATTCTTCTGCTGACCAATATGTTGAAGAGCTTGACCAACAATGACATCACTCCCATCAGTAAGAATCACTGCAACCCTCTTGTTGGAGTCAATTGGATTTTCTGCCTGCTTTGACGATTCAGCAACCCGTTTTGATGTCTTTTTCTTCTTTTGCGTCTTCTCTGGCATACTTTCAAGAAGAAATTCAGAATCAGCCCACTTGTACTTTTTCGCAAGTTCTTCCTTCAGTTTTGGAGTGGTTGTCCAATTCAACTTCTTTTCGTTCTTCGTCAACACGACATCAAACTTCTAAAACACATCCTTTGCCAGTTCGCACTTTACGAGAACAAGTTGCTTGTCTCCAAACTTGCATCCAATATCTATTGGCTTGTCCAATTTCATGGAAGTGAGCTTCAATCCGCCATCAACTTGCAATGGAATCAATTCTTTTGGAACATTGTAGCAGTCCCATGGATAGTCCTTCGTCTCTGCACCAATCTTCAATCCACAATCAAGATGTCCAAACCTATAGCCCATGTCAACCATCTGTTGTATAAACTGATTTTGCGATGGTCTATAATAATGCTTGTAGTGGTCAACTATTGGAAGGTTTGACCGATATTTTGCGTCTATCGTCTTGTTGTCGTGTATGACAATGTTGTAGAACACGCCATCACTCATCCGCAACTCCTGACCCTTGTCGTCCATTCCATCATTGGAGTTGTATTTCATCAACAGTCTATATACCCGCTCCTTCTCCTCTGTTTTATTTCCATCAAACAGCTCGTTCATGTCCACCTAATCATCATCTAAGTTCTATGTCTCGCCTTTTAGATATTCAACCAGTTCAGGGTCAGTTCTGTCCACATCTTCCCAAGTCTTGCCAGCATCCTTTGACATTCTCACTGGCTCCAACGCATATGGATTCCAGCCAACATAGACCTTTCCATCCATGCGCCCCTTGTAGACAAATCCTGCAAATGGAGACTTCAATGTTCCATCTTTCTTTTGATAATACTTTCTTGAACACATCTTGTAGAGTCTCATCGCCTATGTTGCTGTGTTCTCATCTTGAGATTCGGGCGTTATATGCTGTATCTCATCGTCTGTGAAGTCAAGACCCATCCTTTTCACCTGATCTCTCACGAATGTAGCAAACTTCGCGTTCCTCCCCTGTTTGGTCTTCTTGTACTCGTCGAACAAAAGGAACAGAACCTTTGATGTTGGAACCCTGAACTCGAATATATTGTCGCCATATATCTTCGCCCTGAACTCATTGGAGTATCCAATCTCAGCCTTGTCAGAGAAAGGTGGCTCTATCACAGCATACGAGGCGAACCCATAGTTTGAACCACCAGAGTTTCCAAATGTCAGCATCTTCTAGATGTAGAAATTGAAGAGATTGGAGTCCTTGGATGAAGTCCAAACTGTGAGGTAATCACCCTCCACTGATTCGTTCACTTTCGACCTAACCTTGTTGTGTATGTGTTCTTTATTGGCCATTGTAAACTCATTCGGGACAATCTTCAAGAAATTGCCATGTCCATCTCCAATCACATATCCCTCTCCTAGACTGGGCTTTCCTGATGTGAATGTCATCACTGGTGGCTTGCATTGCTGAACGATGTCCTCCTTCAACTGCATATAGGCAAGAAACGCATCTTGGACCGATTCAGCGTATTCACCATCAATATCGTCGTCCATTCCTTCACAAGAGGACATTATCTCGTCTGCTATGCCAACGCCAGTGCGAAGAGCCTTATCTATGGCTTTCCCAATGTCCTCGTTGAACTCAGGCGCTATCTCCATCGCCATGTCGTTGACCTCTTCAAGCCTCGTCAGGAACCCTCCTCTATCTCCACCAAACTCCGGTCGAATGTCCATTGGGGCGATAGCGAACACCTTGTCTGATGGACGAGACAACAAGGCTTCATCCACATCAGATATAGAGATGACATTGAATCCACCATCCACCAAACTATGCAAGTATATTCCAAACTCCGCCTGTGCCACCCCCGGGAACGAATCTTCATCAAACTCGTATGTCAACGTGTTTGGGGTGCAAACTACGGACTAGCCAGAAGATTCCTTGGTGTAGGGTGTGAACAGCGCATCTCCCCACAACATGCATCCTGGCTTGACTTTGGGAGCAAGATACTTCAATGCGTACTTGAATGCATCAATTCGCCCCCCAATAGTGTCGGCGTCATAGTTCTTCTCATTCGCAAGTTGGTTTATATCGTCCACCGAAGCCATGACATTCTTTGGTTTTCCCCTTTGCGCTTGCTTCACTATCGTCTTGAAGGACACGCCAGGGGATGGAAGTCCTGGAAAGTCAGACCACATGACTATCGCAGGGGAGCCATCAACCTTCGTCACTGCACCTTCTCCATCAAGGAACTTCCTCATCAACACATGGAGTTCCTTGAACTTGCCTTTCTTGAAATATGTCGCAACACCATCCATCTGCCATCACTCCTTGCCATCAAGGAATCTTGCTTTCACATCATCGTAAAGACCTATCTCCTTGAACAGTTTGATTGCGTCCTGTTGAACGCCCTTCTTGCATATCTTCCCCCACTCCTTGTTCCATTCGTTCTGAGATACATTGAGCTTGCCTTTTGTCGCCTTTGCGAACGCCTTGAGCGTTTCCATGGTGTCTTTGGTTGGAGGCCAGCCGAATGTGGAGATGAACCTGACGCACCTCATCACTGGACCAGGTTGCTTTCCCTTTGGCATCTCGTTCTTCATCAATTCAGTGAGGTTGATGACCTTCCGATTGATGTCTCCGATGCCATCGAATGGGTCTACAATCTCCCCAGTCAACACATCCTTTGCAAGCGCACCCATCGTCAAGTCTGACTTGTATAGCAAATCCTCCACATCCATTCCCTTCGCCAAGCATCCAGTCTCATACTGCTCGCCATCTATCACAGGAACCACTATAATCCTCGGCCCTCTGAAGCGAATGTCGTCGGTGTCAAAGAGTTTCGCGTACTCCTTGTAGTACATTGTGGTCAGAAGGTCGTAGTCGTTTGGTGTCTTGCCCATCAACTCGTCCCGAACTGCACCGCCAAGGATATACAGCTTGTCTGGCTCCCCAGTAAGTTCGTTGATGTGTTCAGACACCTTCTTTGCCATGTCCTTGACAACCTCATATGCCTGTTCTGAAGACACCTGCCCATGCAGCTATGAACTTCCCTTTGAGTACACAGCCTTGATGTCGTTGAACATCTATGTTCCATACTTCTCGTTGTCTTCCTCTGTCCCAAATGGACAATGGTCTACGAAAGACACCAAATCGTCATCCCTCACATGCTCACGCATCTTGGTGGCAGAGTAAGATTGGAATGTCCCACGCTCCATAGCCTCAACAACCTCAAGTTCAACATCTTGAAGTTCACCTCTATCCTGATATTTCTTGAGAAGATCCTTGCACAACTTCTTGTACGAATCAACCCTGTCGCTCCCTGCATAGAATGTGACTTTCCCACCACCATTCTCTTGACACTCAAAGCACTTGTCTCTGATGAATTCATATATCGTGAACACTGGCTCGTCGGACACCTCCACATTCTTAAAATCTCTCGTGGCGAGTTTCATGTACTTGAGCTTCTACTTGAACTTGAGTGGATTCTTGTCCGTATCCGATGTGATGGTCAATCCAATGTACGCAATACCATGGTTCTTTTTCGTCTAATCGCTCAAGAACTTTATGGTGTTGAGATGCCCAATGTGGACAGGATTGAACCGTCCAACGAATATTGATATGTTCTTCATGTACAAATCCTCATGACATTGATTATTTACCAATTACGAACATGAATGGTAAATAGTCGAAACAACATTTTGTTGAAAAAATAGATAGAGAACTTGAACGATGTCATTCATGAATGAAGATATGTCAGAGTTGGAACATGCAGTAGAAATGATGTCTGCAAACGAGTTGCAGTCGTTGTTGTCTCCAGAAGAAGCCACCATGGAATCTGACAAATCCATCTCTTCATCAGAAGATGGATTCGAGCCAAACACCATAGACGAATACTTCGACCTTCTACAGGAAGTAGATGGATTGGACATATAGATTGTCCAAGTTAGGAAGGACTATCGGGTTCTTCAAGTAAATTCCCCAGACCCCAAAGCCATGAGAAAGGAGTTGGAGATGGTAATCGGTCCGAAGCTTGGAATAGACTTCGTCGTGCCTAGGAAGACGAAGAAGGATGGATATACGCTTGAGATACCAACATATATCGACGAAGAAATGGAGGAGGAAGGGGAGCCGATAGTAGTGAGAATAAGGAAGGGTGGAACGCATAGGGCAGGAAGGAAGAACGAACTTGACTTCCAGAAGTTCATCTTCAACGAGATACAGAAGAATGGCATGTGCCACATTGACATATCCGACAACCATGGAAAACGTGTCGTGCTTGACATAGTGGAGGTCATTGACTCGGCCCAAATCCATGGCAAGGATGGGAAGGTGTGCAGGACCGACACCACCGTGAAGTTGGCAGATGGCTCAACATATGGCATCTCCCACAAGAAGACGAACGCCACATACGTCTGCAAGGTGAAGAAGATGTTCCACGAAATCCTGGCTGGATGCGCGAGGATTCTGAGGAAGTACGCAAGGGAGAATGGACTCGGGTCTGGGGACTACATGGACGTCCGAATCACGAACAAGGAACTACTCAACCTCTGTTGGTTCGGTACAGACATAACGAATGGAGCAGTGTTCATTGGAGATTTCGAGGGAATGTCAAGTGGAACCCAGAAGATAGAGAGGATAATAGAGAAGACTGACACGGACGTGATTGAGAACTTCCCAATCTACACAAAGTGGAAAATCAAGAACAGCGCGTTCACCCTGATATTCTGTGGCGTGTCGGTAGCGTCAAAGGAGGGCAAGTGGATAGTGGATGGCGTTGTTGTTCCTGGAATCAACGCCCCTCTGCCAAATGGAAGACACTATGTCACAGGAAACGAGCCAAAGAAGAAAAAGCGCAGGAGGAAAAAGAGAAGAACAGTGAAGGAAAGTTCAGACGAAGACTCCAGATGGCTCTTCCTTGAACGCACAGAGGACATGTGGGACACGATAGCATGGTGCGCGGAGAACCACAAGATGGTGTGGTTGAAATACGAGACCGTGGATGGAGAGACGATTTCCAGAAGGGTTGCGCCATATTCGTACAGAACGAGAAGGACAAAGGTTCGAGGGCAGGCTACATACTTCTATGGACAGGACTTTACCCCGGGAGAAGACAACACAATCAAGTGCTTCCTCGTTGACAATTGCATCCAGGCGAAGAAGTCCCCAACCTCGTTCTCGCCAAAGTTCACAATTGAAATCAAGCAAGAGATTGACAGGCTTGAAGATCAGAGAAGGAAAGAGGAGCAAGAGAAGGAAAAGGAGGAACAGAAGATGAAGGCTCGTCATCAGGACAGAGAGAAGGAGCAGGACGCGAAGCAGAAGACAAAGGACGATATGGAGAACTACAAGAGCACTCCAGTTGAACCAAAGCCAGAACCCAAGAAGGACGATGGACAACAACAACAGAAGAAAGAGCCTGAACAACAGAAGGTTGACGTCGTGAAGACATCGGAGAAGCCAGACGAGCCAGAGGAACCAGAACAGCCAGAAAAACCCCTTCCCCCTCCTGAGAAAGAAGAGGATGAGATACAGGAACCAGAGGAAGCTGGAAATGGGGATGGAAATGGGGATGAAGTGAACATTGACACGAATCCACCAGATGCTGACAATCAAAACGAAGAAGACATCCAGATAACAGACGATAAGGGTAATGTCATGAAGGAGAACTGGATTCCAATGTCAAAAATACATGCACATAAATAATAAAAATCCCCTCCCCTTGTTATTGAAAAAACATCCCTCGAAAAACATCTGTTGAAAACATCCCTCGAAAAAGCAGATGATCGGATACATCCCCGAAACATCAATTACCTCGAAGAGGTAAACATATTCTCATCTTAGAGCTGGCTTGCTGGTCGATAGAGCAGCAAGCGTGGAACGAAGTGGAACTTCCGCGAAAGCGATAACAGATTAAGGCAACAAAGGAATAACCAAGGCAAATCCAATTTTGGATTCAGTTTTTGATTTGAAAACTTGAACTATGCCGATATCGGCATAATCTGTTGTTGGCATCTTCATCTTCACTCATAATGTATTGTTTTTTCCATCATTTGGATTTGCATTGGGATGTTTCTTTCCAACATGAACCCATCAACTATGGTTATTTTCCAACATTCTTGAACTTAGATTCAACAATAATGTTCTGGTTATTCAATATCCAATTAATTATTATTTCCAATATCTGTTTTGTATCTTCATTGATGGGTTATTCAATATTGGATTTCATTTACCCTCCAAATGAAGAAAAATCTCGTGTATGAGTGAAATTGATTTTGATTGTCACAATTGATGCATGGCATATTATGTGCATCAGGGCAGTAACGACAACAAGATTGTTGTTGAAGTGTGGTCAAATGACCACAGAGCATATTACGAAATGGGAAATGGTTCAATGTAAAGCAGACCTGGATTTGGAGGTGTTCGCCACTCCAATATGATGTTGACTCTTACAGAGACAGCATAAGCGGGGATGCCTCCCCTCGTCTTCCATGTCTTTTCCCTGACCTGTTGTCAAGCAGGCGGACAGCTTTCTCCACTGCCCTTGCTTGGAAAGCCTTTCGGATCTCTGACCTTGCCTGCCTGCTGCGTCTGTTGTGGAGGAGATGCCCGACCCAATCAAGCATGGAAGGGTCAAGAACCTCCCCCGACCAGAAGGTCAGGTCTTTGGAGATGTCCATTTTTGTCTTTTCTGAGTTTTCCAGAAGGAAGAGACAGGCTTTTCCAATTGCCTCTTCCATTGTTCTGGACGTAAAAATTGCCTTTGACTGTACGAACGCGCCACTTGTCTTCTTGAAGCCCATGCCATTCCTTGCGCATTGGGACTGAACCATCTTCATGAAGCCATTTGCCGAGATGAAGCATGGTCTGGCCGTTCCATCCAGTATCTTGTTCTTGTTGAATTCAATCAAGGAGCAGTTGAAGTTTTTGTGGCTCCTTGACGTTGGGGTTTCAACAACAACTTCCCCAACTCCATATGCTCGGTTTTCCTTGAATATGCAGGAGAGGACTTTCCTTGAAGTGGATTCCGCCAATCTCAAGCACTTCTTCTCTAGTCTGGACGCAAGTTCAGTCTTTCCCTTCCACTTCAAGTCCTCAATCTGGGGAAGTATCCTTTTTGTTCCAGAAAGTTCATCCATCCTGTACGTCCTGGAGTGGATTTCCTTTCCCTCTCTGTATATGGCGTGATGCACAATCTCGTCTGTTGAGTATATCACGGATCTGACCTTGGAACTTCTCTTTGAGTTGTCTGTTCCACTCAATTTCCGAAGTTCGTCCGATGAATAGGCGAGGGTGACGTTGAACCTTCCAGGCTTGCTTGTCTTCGCCAGAGTGACCGTAACAGGCAGTTTTCTCCTTTCCATTCCATCTATTATGGATGCAAGGTGTGAAAGTCCTTTCTTTGAGAACCTTGTGCCTCTGAAACTGAATCCAATTTTCCTTCTGTTCAGGGTGAATGTCATTTCCATATCGTCAAGGTTGAACTTGAACTTTGGATTGCCATTTTTCCTTTTCCTTCCAGTCACTGTTAGGGAGGCGTTTCTGGTCAGTTGGAACTCGTCCTTTGTGATTTTCCTCCTTGACCTTAACTCCATGTCCCCAAAAGATGGAGAGTCCTTTGATGTCAACCATCTTGCCTTTTTGCCCTCGAACGACATGTGGGTTCTGTATCCCGACATCGTGGCATCGTGGACAAGAACTGAATCCAGGAAATATCCTTTTGACCTAGCCCATTCTCCAACCACGTTCATTGTTGATCTGATTGGAGAACCCAAGTCCTTGTCAATCTGCCAGAAGGGATTTGCGTTTTTTAGACCCCGAAGCCTCTTTCTGTCATAGGCTTCCTTGCGCATCTTTCTCCACATTTCCTCAGACATGCAGTCTGGACATTCGTACTTGTACGCTTTTCCATCCTCTATGGCGAAATCCAGGAACCTTGGAGTTGATTTTCTTTTCTTTGGCTTTTTCTGGGACTTAAGCGCGGAGCGGAGGTTCATTTCCTGGAACCTCTTGAAAGCGCATCTGGCAACTGAGTTCCAGGTCTTTATAGTGGAGTCAATCTCTGGAACAAGGGAAGGATCAAGCAATTCAACGTTCCTCAAAGTGATTGAGGTTGTTTCGATTGCACTTTTCCTATGTCCTTTTCTGGTTGCCATTATATGTCGAATTATACAAAATATCGAGGTTGAACGAGAAGTATTTACATTGTGGCTTGGTTGTTGTATACTTAAGTTGAGGATTTTAATATGGCAGAAGCTGACGAAACGAACACAGAGGTTGAGATAGTTGAAAAGAGGGTGTCCCCTGCGATACAATACTCCAACGAGTTGAAGGAGGACTTGAATCTGACCCTATCCAACTTGAGGGAGAAGTCTCTTACAACCAGTTCCATGAAAGCGAAATGGGTTGGGTACATGGCGAAGGAGAAGGATGCGCTCCAGAGGCTTGTTGCCTTAAGGAACGAGTATCAGAGATCGTTGTTGGCGAAGAACAAGGGCAATGCCTTTGACAAGTTGAAGTCCACCACAGGGCAAGACGATGAGACGTTGAAGAAGATTGACCAGACAAGGAAGAACATTGAATTGTCCCTTGAGGTCATAGCCCAGGCAATTTCATCGTTGAGCGAGTTTGGATATAACATCAAGAACGCGATTGAGGTCATAAAACTGAATGGATGACGGATTTTTGTATAATTATTTATTGGTGAAACTTGTAAATACCTGTGTTCAATGGGTAGATGCTTGTTGAACCGATGATAAGAAAAACAGAAACAAAGAAAACAACAGAGGTAAAGTAAAAATGATGACAAATGCACATGTCGGTATGCCGACAAGTTCAATAATGACGGGTCTCCTCACCCAGAGGAAAGCCCGTGAGTTCTCCAAGAACAGTTCGCAGTTGTTCCTGCGACCAACGGAAGATGGCAAGTTCTACCGCTTGCGTCTGCTCAATACGCAGCCAAACGAGAATTTCGTGAACTCTTCCAATTTCGCCCACTACAGGGATTTTCCCTTCATCATCCAGCACATCCATCAGGTGTGGGAAGAAGTTCCTAATCCGGATGATCCAGAGAAGCCTCGCCACAAGTCGCACACGATTGTCTGCCCCCAGACGGATTACGTCAAGGCGAACAGCACTTTGAGCAAGTCTCAGTGCCCGATGTGCAACGCATATGGCTCCGCGTGGAAGGCGTTCAACGATTCCCACTACAAGAACCTTGAGGCAAAGGCTAAGATGAAGTCCCTTCACAACACCTTTGTTGCCCGCGTGCTTGTGTATGTGGTGAACGACCCCAACTACGATGCCAACAATGGTGCGGTGAAGGTACTCACCCTTGACCAGGATGCGTATACTGCCCTTACCACGCAGATTCAGGCTTCGCAGGGGGCGAACACTCCAATCTGGAACAACGATGCATGCGATTTGTTCTTCACTTGGGGAGACGTTGAGAAGATTGTGAACGAGGGCAAGCCAAACGAGTACAACTTCAAGAAGAAGGGATTCACGCGCATTGGCTTCACGACCTCTCCGAAGCATCTTGATTCGCTCACTGACGAGCTGGTTGATGATGTCCAGTTTGACGCGAACTGGTATCAGGTTCCCACCAAGGAGGAACTGGAGCAGTTCTACGTTGAGCATTTTTCTTCCAGTGCCGTGAGCAATGATGACATTCCGATGGACATTCCACCTGTTGCTCCAAAGGCTCCTGTTGCCTACAAGGAGGCGGTGAAGCCTGCTCCCGCTGTTGAGACGAAGAAGGTTGTTGATGAAGACCCTATTGCGAAAGACGTGACTGAGGACGCGGACGACATCCCAGCTCCAAAGGTTGAGCCTAAGAAGGCTGCCGCTCCAAAGAAGGAGGCGAAGCCCGCGCCAGCCCCTACGAACCAGGAGGACATCAACGCAAAGATTGACGACATTCTCGCGGGGATGTCTCTCTAACAGGAAACCCAAGATGGCGAACTCTAATGCGAAGATACTTCACAGCAGATTTGCATCTTGGGTCAAGTAGAATCCTTGAGCTGTGCAAGCGACCATTTCTGGACAACATCGAGATGACTGACAAACTCATAAACAACTGCAACGAGATTGCCAAGGATTCGGACGATGTGATATACCATGTTGGGGACTTGTACTGTCTCAAGGACGATACTGGAAGACCTGGAATGTTGCTTCCATGGAAGGACACGCAGAAGCGTTTTCATGCCACGGTTGTCAACATCCAGGGAAATCACGATCTGAACAATGGGGTCAAGAGCATGGCAACGTCAATGCGGATGGTGATTGGAAAGATGTTCAACGTTGTATTGTGCCACTATCCATCTACGGATCACAGAAGCAAGTTGCATCTGAAGCCAGGTGACATAAACATCTGTGGACATTGCCATTCTTTCTGGAATGGGGAAAAGTTCCTTGTGGACAAGGAGAACAAGGTTCTGAACATAAACGTATGCACCGACTTGTGGGACTATCAACCAGTAAGCGAGGTCACGCTTGTCAACTACATCAAGCAGATTTTGGCAAGTCATACGCCGGGAATGATGCAATTTTAACTTGGAGGCATTAAAGTATCTTATGAAAAAGAAAGAAACAGAGGAAATGGGGACGTTCAATGTCCTTTTGATTGGCAAGAATCCACATGCCATATCAATCGCAGACAACATCCATTCGTTCTTCCATAAGGGTTCAAGCGCGAAGAACGTGGTGGAGTTCAACATAGTTGACGAATCTCCAACAAGCAACAGTTGGTTCAACGAGTTCATATTTGATTTGACTTCGATTGCGAAGTACAACAACATAGTTGTGTCAAGTCGATTCAAGGAATGGAACGAGGGTGGAAAGACAGACATGGAGCGGATATACATGAAGAAACTGCTCCAGGCGATGAACTTCGTCATCATAGACATATCCAAGCCGAAGGAAAACGAACCAACCGACAGATTTGGTGGTGGTGGCAAGTACGAGCCAATATTCGATTACGATATACCACAGTGCAGGTTCAACGAGGATGTGGATTTCCTTGGAGACGTGATGAATTGGATTGGAGAACAGGTGTCCAAGGTTTCGCAGAAGTTGCCACTTGTGCGTCTGATTCGTTCGTTGTGTGGAAAGAACCTTCCGTACCTTGGCGATGTCTTTGGCTGCTTGTCTGGAAAGAAGTATTCGGGCATAATTGGCACAGACAAGATGAGGTTCGATGCGCCAATATTGTTCGATGAGTTTTGCGCAATATCAAGAGGACATGACTTGAAGGAGATTGAATCTTCCATAATAACCAGAACCAATTCCACGTTGTCTGTGTTTTTCAAGTGAAGAAGGAAGAAAGAAATGGCAAACGAAAAGCAGTTGTTCAAGAACGTCATTCTTGACGAGTTGGGACCAATGAACCCAGCATTTTGCAAGTTCGCGTTGGATTTGCTTGACAAGGTTTCAGAATATTTCTGGGTTGAGGCGGCAAGTTCAACCGGAAAGCATCATCCAGAATATGGTCTGGGCGAAGGTGGCTTGGCAAGGCACTCGCTCATGGTTTACCGATGGTTGAAGTTGTTGCTTGAGGCGAACGAACAAGACATGAAGGATTTTGTTCCTGGAATGGTTGTTGCTTCGCTGTTCCACGATTGCAGGAAAAGGGGTCCGACTGCTGATGGGATATCAGAACACACTTTGTTCGAACATCCAATACTCGCCGCCAAGTTCGTGATGGACGAGTCGGAAAGGTTCTTGAAGGAGAACAGGGAGTTCCTTGAAAACTCCATTGAGGACGAGGATGCGTTCAAGCACAACGTCGCGGTGGCAGTGTCTTGCATCGAGACGCACATGGGGAAGTTCAACACGAGCAAGCATTCGGAAATCGTGCTTCCGAAGCCAAAGACCCCAATGCAGTACATGGTTCACCTCGCAGATTACATCGCGTCAAGGAAATGCACCACTTTTGACTTCAATGCTTTTTTAATGGAGAACTGAAATGACAAAGCCAAAGAAAGACATGACAATTGAGGACTTGAAAAATGTCATTGGAAAGTATAATGACATCCATTACGCATTGTACGAGAATCCAGCGGACGATGACTTGTCTGTTGTGAACTTCGACACAGAGAACATGGAGCAATTTGGCATAGAGGATTATTCCTACAATCACTTGCCAGGACTTGAGAACCTTGACGGATACGAGATGCTTGGAAAAGAAGGAGAATCTACATTTCCCGTTCTCTGGGTCGCAGCAGGTGGAGATTGGGAACTTCCGTTGGTGTTCGTCCTTTTCATTGGGGAGGATGGCAAGCTGCATGGATATGTCCCAGAGGATGGCAACTGCTACAACAGAGAGAAGATGTCAGCCTATGGGAACAATGAAGGAGACCCGGAATATGGTACTGGAGACCAAAGGTATGTATTTGATGTTGAGAAGATGAAGGGCGATATTTTGAACCATTTTCTGTAAATACTTCTTGGACAAGGGAAGATAGGAAAGTATCCATCCAACCAAGTCCAAAAACCAACATGACTGATCACAAAGACAGTCAAGGAGGATTATAATATGTTCGATATGATTAGACCATCGTCCATATGGGACGATATGTTCAGAATGGCTGACGCGCTTACGCTATATCCAGCCAAGGAAAGGAGCCTGGAAAACAATGGTTTGAAACGCCTTATTTCAAGGCCACACAACATCGTGAACGTCAAGGACGAAAAGGGTAACATTGTAGCCCAACGCCTTGAAGTTGTCACAACTCCGTTCAAGAAAGGCGAGGTTTCTGTGGAGGTTGATGCAAACAACATGCTTACCGTGAAGTGCGGCAAGGAAGAGATTGAGGATGACAAGAAATCGGAAGATGGCGAGTCCTACATCTACAAGGGTATCTCCTCTCAGAACTACACCTTCTCCATCAAGTTGGGGGACAATGTGGACAAGGACGCAATCAAGGCGAAGAACGAGGATGGAGTTCTCGTTGTGACCCTTCCGTTCAAGAAGAAAGAAGACGAACCAAAGCAAATCACCAACATTGAAGTTGAGTGAAATCAATCCAGATGTTGATGCGAAGAAGGATCAGGCTGAACGCCTGATCCTTTTGCTTTATTGCAGTGCCACTGTTGTGTCGTCGAACGAAATGGAACCATTCAACAAGTTCAGATCTATGATAATGTATTCAACGGCCTTTATTGGCTTGATTGCCATTTTGCAGTGAAGTTCGTGCCTATCTATGCTTTCAATTGAGTTGTTTGTTGTGTCGCAGACTATTCTGTAGTCGCTTATGCCATTTGTCTTCTGGATGGTCATGAGCATTGATTCCAAGTCGCGTCTGAACCCTTCTCTTGTTGTGGTTGTATGTGGTTCGTACTTGTATCTGTTGGCAATCATTCTTGCTTGTTGCTTTATCCAACACACCATTCTTCTGACGTTCAATCTGTCCAATGCGGTTTTCTTGGTCTGGAGAGTCCTTTGACCTTCCACCACAACCCCTTCGTTCTGGTATATCTGGAAGAAGTTCCAGTTGTTCTGGTAAAGGAGGTCGTTTTCTTGGTTGTATCCCTTCGTCCTTACGCTTACATCGTATGCGTTTGGAACTATTCCTCTTGTTTGGCCGGCAGGAGCATACCACACTTGCCCAACCTTGTCGTTGGATGACAATTGGCTCCCCATCACCACTGATCCAGGAACCCACAAGCCTCTGTCAATGTACTGCATGTCCTCCATGTAAACCCAGTTCCAATACCTTGCTACATAGTTGTTCGTGTTTCCATTGAACAGGGGAAGAAACTTGTTGAACATCTCCATGTTGTCCATGTCGATGTAGTTCGATATTGGATAGTTCCTCTCCAAGTTCAATATTCTGGGTCCATCCGCTATGTATACGCAATCCCCTCTGACGTTCTTCACGAAGTCTCCAACAAGATGCGTCATTTCATTCCATACGTCGGCATATTCGTCTACGTATTCGTCCGGTGGAAATTCTGCCTTTGTCCAATTTACCTTGACCCTGACCTTTTCGTTTTCCTTGAACGTCTCCCCGTTTTCGTTTTGCGCGGCATGGGCGAAGAATGCGGTTGAAGACAGTCCCGCGTCCAAAATGGTGTCGATGTATACCGAATCTATGTCGGAATACGTGCTTTCAAGCATGTAGGTTATTGGATCAACTATGGATGTCTTGTAGTTTATGAACTTCTGGCATTCCACGTCCGTCATTCCAATAGATGCTATTGTCTGGTCGTTTATCACGAAAAAGTCGGTTTCGTTGGAAATTGAAAGGTTCTTGTACATTCTTACCATCTTGGATTGCGAATTTATCTTTCTGTCTATTGCATCCCTTCCATTGCCAAGTTTTCCAACGAACGACTCCGCTATCTCCAGTCTTGTAATCTGTTGGTCATTGTCCCATGCCACCTTGCATATCAGAATTCCGATGTCCTTTAGGTGTTGCTTCTCAATCTTGTTTCTGGACACCATCTTCAACATTGGAAATCTCTTCACGCACATGTCTTGAAAAGAGTCTGCTCGGTGGAATCTGTTCGTGGATGTATCGAAGTTCAATTGTTGGGTTATTGACGATATTATCTCGGCTTGCTTCATCTTGTATTGATCTTCAATTGGATTAGACATCTTGTACCAAGGTCCGGACATCTCAATCCCATGCTCCACAGTGACTAGGTTGAACAGACTATCGTACTCTTTCGTGTTCTTGATCTTTCCTTGGTAGTACAGAGCCATTGTGGCTGTCGTTATGATTGGGAACACGCCAACATATGCAACCTTTCCCGCTCCAATTCCATATTGCTCCCCAACTATGTCAACTATTCTGAACGTGTTCGTGTCAAGGTTTGCCTTTGGATCAAGTTCAAGTTCAACAAGTTTCTCGTTTGCCATGGAATGGATTCTTGTCTGATCGCGTTCGTCAACAACTTGGGAAATCCTCTGAACTTGGGTCATTGTTGGGTCAATCCCATGCATCTCCTTCAGTACGGAAACCGCAACATTGTCTTTCTGGCGCATCTTTGTCTCCATGGGAACAGTATATATGTCACTGAGAGCGATGGCATCTTCCAACTTGTAGTCAACATATTTCACGTTGTGGGATTGATCGTTGTCATATGGCAGTCTTGTCATGATCGCCGTCGCCCCACTCTGAACCATTCTCAATCCAGCATCAATGAAGTATTTTTCCGGTGACGAATCTGGGGAACCGAACTCTTGCGTTATCTCGGCAAGTGTGTTGCATTCAACCATTTCGCATGTTCTTCCCTTTGGAGCAAAGCCAAAAATCAAAGTGACAGGTGGCTTTCTCTCCTTGGCTCTTGCCATTGAGATGTCGTTCTCGTTTATGATTATCCTTGGTGCGAGTTTGTCTGTTGATGTGGCCATGGTAAATCCCTATCTTTGTCATTTGGTATTTACCATTATTGGAAGCAAAGCAAAAAGAAAGATGGTTGTTTTGGCAACCATCTTGAATCTGGATTTAGGAAGTTCAGGTCATCTGTATGGATGCCATTTTATCTTTCTGCTTTCTACGGTTATTGCCTCTCTTGCTTCATTCGTGAGTTCTCCTTTGTCCATGAACTCTACCATAATGCCATATGTTTCATGCACATCGTTGTAGTTGCTCTCCACACGCTTGAACAACTCGTGTTCCTTGCCCAATTTTTCCTCGATGTTCCACAACGCCATGTGAAGTGAAGTAGCAGACTCGTTCAACAAGTGCACAGCATCGTCAAGATTGTTGTCATAGATGCTCTCGCCTATTCTTTTTCTGCTTTCCACGGTTATTGCCTCTCTTGCGTTCATGGTTGGCTTCGTGAACTCAACGTCCTTGATGGTGATGTTGGAGATTGCGATGTCCTCAATCTTCCACTCGGCCTTGTCCAGCTTGTCGTAGAGTTCCTTGCACTTGTTCCTTGCCATCACGTTGATGAAGTTGGTGCGGAGGTCGTCATATGCGAACAACTGACTTGCCTTTCTGTCCTTGATTCCCTTCAGCATTCCAATCACAACGTCCTCGTCAACGTTGTCGAACGTGAAGGTGTTTCCCTCGGAAGCCTTTGTGTCGTAGGCTATTGTCTCCTTCGTCTCCTTGTTCTTGAAGGTGACGTTGCTGTACTTGAATGTCAATGAGAATTTCATCTGTTGTTTTCCTCAATATAAATCCTTGTAAAGTCTCACGATGTAGTCCTGGTCGCACTTCAAAATAGTGTCATCGTCCTCAGCCTTTGCCACCATCTTCACGCCCAGAAGTTCCTCGGCCTCGTCTCTGTCCATTGTTGGGACGTAAACCTCAACGTTGGGGCAGTTCTCAAACGCCTTGTCTCCAACCTTCTCGATTGATGTTGGAAGGATAACCTGCTCCAAAGAAGTGTCGTTCTGGAAGCAGTATGCTGAGATTTCAATAACGCCATCCATGATAGTTGCCGTTTTCAATTCAGGGCAGTTTGCGAACGCATAGTCCCCAATGAAAGTGACGTTTGGTGGGATTGTAGTGGATGCCAACGAAGAGCAATTCTTGAACGCGCCCATGCCAATGTGCTGGATGGACGAGCCAAGTTCAACTGCCACAAGTCCAGAGCAGTTGAGGAAAGCCTCGTCGCCGATGAACGTCACTCCATTCAATCTGATTGAGGTCATCTTCGGGCAATTCTCGAATGCGTTCTTTCCAATCTTGAGGTCTGTTGCGTCTTCCGGAAACACTATTGAAATCAGTTCCGACAAGTCCTTGAACTCTCCATCTGGGATTTCCTGAACATCTTGTGAGATAATCAAGGTCTTCACTTTCTTTGGTGGCTTTTCAGAGCCAGTGTACGTGAAGGTGTCTGTCTCAAGAACCTCATTTTCATCATCGCCATAGTCAAGGTCAATTTTGTTCCTTTCTTCGGCTTGTTTCATCATCTTCAGGAACTCTTGCCTTGCCTCGACCGTGTTTTTCCTCCATGCGCTTTCGTTGAAGAACCTCTTGTCGGCTCTTCTCAACATATCGTATCTTGTGGAGATGAAGTCCCTTTCCAGAGTTCCATCTACGAACTTTCCATTCCTTATTTCGTCTGTGGAGTATTCTATTCCAAGAAATCCTTTTACCATTGTCGTCTACCTTCTTTAGATTGAATTGTGCATCACTATTTACAGACAAATTGGCTGAAAACGGTGGGCAACGGAAAATGGTAAATACCATCATTCAGGCTTGAACCAACATGACAGTAGACAAGAAAATAACCCAGAGATTTCCAAGCACGGGCGCGAACCCTGCGGAACAGACTGCGGCATCTGCCAAGAAAAATGGTGGTTCTGGTCATGTCTGGCAGATTGACAAGATGGTGTACCAACTTGTCGAGAACAATGTTGCGTTTCTTGATCAGCAATTTTCGGAAAACCTCAAGTTCAACTCCTAGACTCTTACGGACGTACTTTACGACAACATAAGCAAGTTGCTTGGAGAAAATTTCGAGGGAGACGAGTTCATAGATTGGCTCGCGGAAGAACTTGTCAATCGAGGCGCAATATTGGACGTGTCTTCTGAACCACCTGTTTCTGTCCAACAGGTTGGGGAAGTTGACCTTCAAGGCTTGAAGCAACAATTGGATGCCGCGATAAGTCTGATACAGGCGAACAAGCCAACGTTCTTGAACTATCTGAGGGAAATCGACGATGGGGTTGTCAGTCTCAAGCAGAAGATTGGGGATCAACTCAAGCAGATTTCTCATGGTGCAGGCATTCTGCAGCAGAGGAACGATGCCATTGCCCGTCTTGCCAACAGGTTGGTCTCAAATCAACAGAAGTTCGATGAGCATGTCTTGAACGCGCAACAGACCAGACAGACCATTGACGATAAGGTAAAGTATTTCCAGAAGCAAGCGACACAAGCAATCCAGAACAACGCCAAGGGTGGTGGAGTACAACCATTCTACAAGTCAGTGAAGGATACGCTCGCCAAAATCAGCAAATCTAACAAAGTTGACGATATTGGCTTGAAGATATCCAAGAACGACTTGAACATGTTGAAGAAAAGTCCCGCTTTCAAGCATGCGTTTCCACCAACAAATTCAATCACGGCGAAAACAGGCAACAAGATTGGCTTTTCCGCATATGGAAAAGGTGGCAAGGCTTACGCATTGGGCAAGAAACCCACTTTTGTTGGCAAGGTCAGAACCAAGGTTGGAAAGGTGGTCTCGGGCGTAAAGAAGAAGATCTCCAATTCTGCCATAGGAAAGACGTATCGTGGCATCAAGTCGGTTGTCCAGAAAACGTATCGTGCGGTCAAGGCCGTTGTGAAGACTGTCGCTGCGGTTGCGGTTGGAGTATATGCTGCAACCAAGTTTGCGGTGAAGACTTTCGTCAAGGCTTCCAAGATTGTGGGAAAGGCAGGAATCCTTGCCGCAAAGTTTGGCCTCGCGGTTGGCAAGTCCATATATAACGCAGGAAAGAGGGTCGTCAAGTCTGGGATTGAGTTGGCGAGGAAATTAAAGGGCAAGGCCAAGGTGTTTGCCATTATATTGGCTCCACTTGCCGTGTTTCATTCCACTTGGGCACCTGCGCAATTTGTGGCGAAGTTGGGTTGGAGAGCCATCAAGTTCATAGGAAGGAAACTGTGGAAGGGCATAAAGTTTCTCTTCTTCAAGACGGCAAGTCTGTTTGCTGGATTGTTCAGAATGGTTGGAAAGTTCGTCAACAAGGTTTCCAATTGGGTTTCCAGGATTGGGCGTGGAATCGTGGACAAGGCGTACAGATTCATTGTCAAGCCAATAGCGACAATGATGGTTACCGTGTTCGGATTTGTGGCTCAAGTTGTCATGGCCCCAATCCAATTCATGAAAAGCGTCATTCCTGCGATATTCGATAGGGTGCGCGAGGCGATGCACAACATCAAGGAGGGGATAATGAATGCGTATCGCGCAACGCTTTCGTTCGTCAAGAGGATATTGACAAATCCAATCACGCTGGTTCTTCTTGTTGGTGGAATGTTCTTCATCTTTGGCAAGTGGCTTTACGAGAAGTTGACAGGACAGGTTGTGAGCGTGAAGGAAGTGATTTTTGGGACAATTTCGACAATTGCCAAGACGATATGGGGATTTCTCAAGATGGCTTGGGGAATTGCGTCTTTCGTTGGAAAGATTCTGTTCAATGTTGTGGAATGGTTGACGCGCCCGGATGGTTGGGTGGTAAAGGCGATTAAATGGGTTGTTGGCGCGTTTCTGTGGATAAAAGGACTGATAAAGAGTTGGATGAAGGAGTCTGGCAAGTCCAACATAGACATATTCTGCATGTTCCTTGCAGGCGACATGATTGGGATTGCGCTTCACGCCATCGCAGGTCTTGTTGTGAAGTTGTGGAAGTGGTTGAAGAACACAAAGGTGTTCAAGTTGGTGTTTGGCTTGATAAAGTTCATTGCTGGAATGCAACTGATGATTTATTCAATCCAATTGAGGTTGGTGCAAAGCATAGGTGGGGCAATATGGAAAATCATCAAAGGCGACTGGGGAGACGTGCCAGAGGCTTTCGCCAAGCCGTGGAAGGAGTGGTGGCGTGGCGTTTCAAGTCTGTTTGGAAACGTGGCTTCCGACATATCGTATGCCTCTGCGGACAGAGACTACATGAAGGAAAACCCAGTTGAAACTAACGACAAGACGGCAACCAACGCCAAAGTTGCGATAAGAAGTCTGCACATGAAGGGACGTCCGGAGCAGAACTTGAAGACGTTCAGTATCGTATAGAAGCAACTTGGGCACAAGGTCTCCGAGGATATCCTCACAAGGATGGACAAGATGAACGATCTGTACCAAATCAACGCCAAGCATGTTGGTTCCTATTCAGACTTCATATCGAATCTGTGGGAAATGGGTGGTGGAAACGACCAGTTGTCGGCGCAGATTCTGAAGATATTGGTTGAATCTCCAGAACTTTCGGAAAAGTTGCTTTCTGTGCTTTTCTACTACGACCCACAGAATGGCAAGCTTCTTCAACTCATGCCAAGGGCGTATATAGGTCAATTCCTGGACAACATAAGGAACATGATCACTGGAGAAAACGTTGACTATCAAGAGGCGTTCCAGAAGTTCATCATGGCGTTCGAGCAATTGAACGCCGAGAGGTCTGCGATAGTCAACAACCAAGGGCAAGTTCTTACGGATTTCGCCGAAAAGATGGCGAACTACGACAAGAAGTTGGGAATGCAGGAATCTGGATTTGGCGATGTGATGGATTACTTGAGGGACATGAAAGAAGGGACGCTTTTCTCCAAGGTGGATTCGGTAGGTTCGTTCATGCAACTGAAGGCTGGAGACGCCAAATCCCAGGATCTGGACAGCGTTACTGGAAAAAGCTTTGGCAGCAACAGTCTGTTCGAGTTCAAGGAAGTTCCTGGAGGAGATACGCTTGGAACCAAGACAAAGGACTTCGAGGCTGTCGCGCCACCACCTCCAAAGGAAGAGAAGGTGCAGGACGATCTTGGACAGTTGATAGGAGTTCCCAACGATATGAAAGTTGACGTGAAGCCACCATCCATGGAACAACCATCGGGCAGCACTTGGGACGATTACATGAATCACATCAGAACCAGACAGGAACTTGCCGAGCAGAAGATTGACGAGGACAAGATTGACGAAATGGGGTACAGACTGATGTCATATGACGAGTTCAAGGCTCTTCACAAGAAGAACGAACCCAAGAAGACACCAGAACAGACGATAGCAGAAAAGGAAAAGGAGGAGCAAGACAAGGCAAAACGAATGGCCACCATCCGTCTGGCAAAAGACATTCAGGCGTTTCACAACCAAGGAAAGGAGGCAGGTATAGATGGATTCGCAATTGGTGGCTCTCCATCTACAATCAAGGTTCCACTGGAGTTGACGCAGAACATGCTTCTGTATGGTCCTTCGTGGAGACAAGTCAATGGCGCATCGAGCATAACGGACGATGAGATACTTCTTCAGATGGATTCCAAGAACAGGGCTGTTCAAGAGAGGATAAGAAAGGCGAAGGAGGCAGAGCAAGCGAAGCAAGAGGAGGAAAGGAGGCAGAAGCAGAGAGAGCAGCAGATACTTGACTACAGCGCCAAGGTAAATGGTGGTTTCATAGAGGTAAAGGTTGGAGAGGATGTTGAAGCCATGAGGGAATCGTACTTCAAGCACATAAGTGCGAGACAGGATGCTGCCGCGAAGGGGATTTCCGAGGACAAGATTGACGAAATGGGACTTAAGCTATATACATGGGAGGAATGGAAAAGGTACTACAGAAAGATGCATGGTCTGCCTGAAGATGGCATCAAGAGAATCCCATTCGAGGGGAAGAGGAAGGAAAGGAAGATTGATTGGAACGCAAGATACGCGCTTTCAACGGAAGAGATGGCGAAGTATGGAATACAGGTGTCTGAAGATGGTCCGGTGATGATACCTTTGGACAAGGCAATGGAAGTTTCCAGTTCCTTGTTGCAGGGAGCCAAGACAATACATTCGGTGAGGGATGGACTTGAAGTCATGAAGGAAGGGCTTGTGCAGGAGACGCAGAACCTCAAGAAGAGAAGGGAGGGTGGTGTTCCTGTTGCCGTGGTGTCGAATGCCATTCAGCAAGAGCAGACGGTAGAGCCGTGGCCTGACAACACTTCTTCAACCCAACAGCAGTCTTGACGGGACTTTTCGTATAATTGAATATGTTGGTTCCCCACATAGTGTGGAGAACAACCAATCCGTGGGTTGCGATACCCACATCACTTTCACAGTGAAAGAAGAAAGCACAGATGAAAGCGAAAGACCTCCTCAAGGGTTTGAGGAAGAAGAACGATACGAAGACTGCGGCCGAGTCTGATTCCATAGTCACGGAGTTCTACGACACCGGTTCGTATGCCTTGAACAGAGTGATAACGGGCAACGTCCACAATGGCGTTCCCCGTGGAAGGATTACGACAATCTATGGACCGTCCCAGTCTGGCAAGTCCCTCATCGCAGCGCAAGTTGTGTCAAAGGCGATGAAGTCGGGTCAGATTGATGGATGCTTCTGGGTTGACTCGGAAGGTGGTGGAACCCAGTTGCTCAAGAACTTTGGGGCAGACCTCGACAAGGTTGAGTACGTCCCAGTGCTTGACGCCGAGGACGCATGCGTGAAGTTGGTGAACATCTACGAGACCCTTGTACAGGCGCACAGCGAGTGGGAGAAGGATCCCGACAACAACGATGAGCCGCGCTACATCGTGGTTCTTGACTCGTTTGGTGGACTTGCCTCCTCAAAAGTTGTCTCGGACGCCGTTGACAAGGACAAGATGGTGGCTGACCAGGGCATGGCCGCGAAGACGCGCAATTCCCTCATCCGCACCCTCATGATGCGCGTGGTTGTCTCGAACTGCTCGTTGATTGTTGTGAACCACGAATACTCCAATCCAGGGCAGATGTACCCCTCCAAGATCCATAACATGGCTGGTGGTCAGGGAATCGAGTACGCCTCGCATGTAATCCTCCAGGCGAGCAAGCTGCTTGTCAAGGATGGCGACACCGAGTTCCTCACAGGCAAGGAGACCGATGGAACGCACGTTGGCGCGTACAAGGGCAACCGCATGAGGTTCTTCTGCACGAAGAACAGGGTCATCAAGCCATGCTTTGAGGCTGACGTCTACATTGACTTCGACACGGGAATCTCAAAGTACGATGGCATCATCAAGGACGCCGTGGCATATGGCTTCATCAACGAAGTCCGAGGTGGCTATCAGGTTCCATCCTACAAGGAGACGCGAGTCACCTACAAGGAACTCGTCTCCAATGATGAAATCTGGGACACCTTTATTGAGAAGTTCAACGAGGAGTCCGCAAAGAAGATGGCGTACACCTCCAAGTCCGACGATGCGATTGCCGAGATTGAGGACGAGATTGCCGGCCTCAAGAAAAAGAAGGAAAAGAAACTGATTGTTGAGGACAACAACGATATTCCAGAGGAGGAAAACTGAAATGACAGCAAAGACTAGAATTAGAGTCAAGGACACCTATTCTGACAAGAAGTATGCAGGGAGAACTGGCATTCTTGACCATGAAACCACACTTGGAAAGAAACAGTTCTGTCTGGTGGACTTCACCAACAACGGTGTGATTCCTGAAAGTGGCGTTGTCACATTAACGATGATACGCAAGGACGCGGTTGAGGTCGTTGACTAAACCCATAGGAGGACAGTGAAATGAGCAAGGTAAAGGCGATTCGGCACAGGGACGAGGATAAGATTGGATTCACGGAACCCTATCCTGCAATCCAGTTCACGGGTTCCTACAACGACATCATTGACATCATTGGGATGATTGGAGTTGAGAACCTTGACTTTCCAAAGCCCCTTGTGGCATATTGGAACGAGCATGGCAAGTTCTCGGACGAAATCCTTGAGAAGTACTGCACCAAGGACTCTGTGTTCACCCTTCCGGGGAAGTTGAACAAGGAGGCGTATCCCCCAATGAAGCTCGTCATCCATCCACGGGACTGGGTTGTTCTTAAGACTGACCTTTTGGACAACTTCTACGTGGATGTGGTTGACCACAGGCATCTGATGGCAAACTACGAGATAGTGGATTGGCATAAGGATGAAAACAAGATTTCACACAAGTGAAAGAAAACAAAAGAGAAAGAAGAGAGAAGAAAATGGCTGACAATAATGCAAACAACAAGATTGACATGAGCGCAATTGCGTTCGATCTGGCAAAGGGTTCGGGTCTTGCTGACGACAAGGCGAAGTTCGATAAGTTCGAGAAGGAGTTCGTCAAGAAGTTCTACGAAGTGATTGGGCTTTCTGACATTCCCGACGAGTTCTTGAATTTCAGCAGGTTCTTGGACGCATACTCTGGCGTGCTGGTCAAGTCGGTTCAGAACGACATCGCTTTGATGAACCTCACGAAGAGGCTTGCCATGTTCAAGTTGAGCGAGAACATCGCCCAGACTGGCGAGAAGCCCCAGGATGGTGGAAACGCGGCACCTGTCCCTCCTGTAACGGAGGCTCCGGCGCCAGTTGACGCCAAGTGAAACTGAATCCAGATTGGTTCTCAGACAGATGGTTGGACATTCAACATGTTCAGCCATTTACTTTTTCTGTGGAATGACGTATAATGATCGTGTATGTTGATTGACTACAAGGGAATACAGCAGAACTCCTCAATCTCAAAGCCATTGACTGACGAGGAGTTCGAGTCCATTGCGAGGGAATACTATGCCAAGCCAGACTTCAATCTGGTAAAGGATCAGTTGCGGGCAGTGGCAGATGGCAAGACAAAGACGAACCACATATACGATTGGTATTTCAAGGAAACGATGTCCAAGTGCGTTGGGACGAGGGCATCGTGGTCAATCTGGGATGGCATCCATCACAGGCAGATAATGGAATACTTCAATGGCAAGGTCGCAGACAACAAGAAGGTGTTCCCAGACTCCATGTCGTTGGCGAAGAAGATTGAGACTGCGTTCAGGTTGTGTGGAATCAGGTACTGCGTGAAGCTGCCCAATTTTCCATTGAAGACGGCATCCGAGATAGTGAAGAAGTACAACGTGAATGGAAACTACTACGACTACAGTTGTGGTTGGGGTTCAAGGCTCATGGCCGCTCTCCAGAACAACGTCAACTACTTTGGAACAGATCCAAACACAGAACTTGTGCCACGGCTAAAGGCACTGTTCAACGATTACAAGTGCGTGAATCCAGGGAATGGTTCAACATGCGACATCAGATGCCAGGGGAGTCAGGAATTCGTCCCAGAATGGGAGAACAAGATGGGCTTGTGCTTTTCCTCTCCTCCATACTTCTCGCTTGAGGACTATGGAATTGGAGAAGGTCAATCGTACAAGAAGGGCATGGAGTACAGTGAATGGGTCAATGGGTTCGTATATCCAACAGTCGAGAACTGCGCAAGGTATCTGGTTCATGGTGGGCATTTCATCGTGAACGTCAAGAACTTCCGGGACTACAAGACAAACGAGATATATCCCCTTGAACTTGACTTTGCCAAGGCAGCGAAGGAAAGTGGATTCAAGTTCGTGGCAAGGGAGGCTCTTGTGAACAAGAAGAGATGCCATGGCGCGGCAGGTGGAGAGTACGATAATGGCAAGAAAATCATGTTTTCCGACAACGATGAGAAGATATACGTGTTCATGAGACCTTGATTTTTCTTCTGAACCCCCTTGCGCAAGTCAATGGATTGTGGTATACTGTTGACGTGTTGAAGGAAAACAAGGAAAATCGAGCATGAAGAAGAACGCTACAACTCAAGAGAAGGTGACATTCGTTGCCAAGGTGCTGGTGAAGGAGTTCAAGTCCACAAAGGACGAAAACTACTTGCGCATCGTTGGCAATTTCACCAACGTCTGCTCCAACAAGTTCAATGGGACGCATCTTGTGTTCCGTTCTGGCTACAAGGAGGAAGTGGATTTTGGGGAGCTGTCAGACGAGTCCTTTGGTGAAATCACTTGCCGAATCGCTGACGCAATCTGCTCAAAGATGAAGCCGAAGAAGAACGAAATCCTCTCCCGCAACAACGTCAATGGCACGAAGTGGTCTGGTGGTTGGTATTCGCGTCCGAGGGAGTATATCACATGCAAGGGCATCTACCTCATCAAGCCGTGCAAGGGCTTCTTCGCCATCAACAAGAAACTCAAGGCGTTGGGTCTGAATGAAATCAACTTCAAGGACTGGTATCACTGCGAGGTTGGTGGGAAGCGATCATCCATCTTCTCCCGAGACTACCATTGGTATGCTGAATCCGAGAAGAAGTGCGCACGGGTTCTGGAATACCTCAAGGGCAAGAAGAAGCTGGCGTATGAGTTCGTCAATTGCGATGACCTTGAGGACAGGCGCCGTGGTGAATACTATGAGACCGAGTGGTATGGCTCTGAGGCGAAGGAGATTCAGTTCACGGATTCCAAGGGGCGCAGAACCACCATTTACTGAATTCACAACTTCTGCTAACTAACCCAAGTTTCCTTCCAGGTGGTAAATACCATTTTGGAAGGAAAACTATTTTTATGTCAGAAGGTCAAAAAGATAAGAACAACCAACATCTGAACGTACAGGGTCAAGGACTTGATGGGCTGTATCGTGGGGTTGTGAGAAAGCAGATGTCAGATGGAAGGGTCAAGGTTTTTGTTCCTGGAATCTACGACTCCCAATTCGAGGCGGATGGGAACGAGGATTTTCTGCCGAATGCGGAGATAATGTTTCCAGTGTTCGCAAAGAGCATCGATTAGTCCGGCTTCTTTGGGATACCAGACGTTGGGGCAATCGTGTTTGTCAAGTTCCTCAATGGGGATGCGAACTATCCACTTGTTGTTGGAGTTCAAGCAAATGCCGTCCCAGGATATGGCAAGGCTACGTTCAACAAGATGATGCGCAAGAAGAAGTACGTCAAGCAGATAATGAAGAATGGGGTTGCCGAGGTTGCGTTGGACGAGAATGGTTCAATAGAGATGACAGTCCAATCTCATGAAGGTGCTGCGGAAGACAATGGCTCCATGAAGGAGTGCAGGATATTGATGGACAGAACCAACGTCAACAACAGGATAATCCTTGACGCGGACGATATCATCTTGAATTGCCGAAATCTTCTGCTCAAGACGTTCAACACCCAGATTGACGCAGGCAACAAGGTCATAATACACGGCAGAGGAGGAAGAGTCGCCATCATGTCTCCTTCCATATTCGTGAACAGCAACTATGGTCAGGGAACAAATGCCACCGTAATAAAAGGTTCAAGTGGAACCATTGTGGTCTGATTTCAGATTTGGAATCAACATATATTTACAATCCAGGTTGCGAAAAAATATGTCCAGATACTTCGACGCAGGGGTATAATTGGAGAAGGTTGAAGGTGTAAATATAATGGTCAAGAGAACTATTTAAGGTGGCATAGATGAGATATTCAGCATTAAGAAAGGCAGACATCGCAAATGGTCCAGGATTTCGCATCACTTTGTGGTGCAGCGGTTGTCTTCGTAAATGTCCAGGTTGCTTCAATCCAGAGGCTCAGGATCCGGAATTTGGACAGCCATTTGACGAGGCTGCGAAGGAAAAGATTTTCAATGAATTAAATAATGAAACATGCGACGGCTTGAGCCTTATGGGGGGAGAGCCACTTAGCGTATGCTCTGACAACAGAAAGCAGATTATTAGTCTGTGCAGGGAGGTAAAGAAGCGGTTCCCAAGCAAGGACCTATGGCTCTGGACAGGCTATAAGTACGAGGACATATCGTCTGACAAGAGCATGAAGGGAATACTTGACTGCGTGGATGTGATTGTTGATGGGGAATTTGTTGAGGAGAAGAAAGATCTATCGTGTCCATTCAGAGGTTCGTCAAACCAGAGGGTCATTGATGTTAAGAAGACATTGAAATCTGGAAAGATAGTTGAAATGAAGTTTGAAAATTGAAGGGTGAACGAAAATGACAGTGATTAAACGAGATGGTCAGGTAGAAGACCTGGAGCCAAAGAAGATTTTGAATTCAATCATAAAGGCAAACGAGAACGTAAAGGCGGACGAGAAGCTGACCTCAAAGCAGTTGAAGCGAATAACGGATTCCGTGGTGGCGTTTTGCGAGACTTTGGAAGAACCCATTGATATCGACATATTGGAGGATGTCATTGAGAAGAAGATAATGGAAGCAGCTGGATACGAAGTTGCGAAGAAGTACATCACGTACCGTTACGAGAAGGAGAGGGTCAGGAACACAAAATACCTCACCGAGAAGCTGACAGCCTCAAACGTCCAGAACCAGAACGCGAACGTTGACGAGTATTCGTTTGGTGGAAGAATGGGCGAGACAGCTTCCTATGTGATGAAGAACTATGCCCTTGAGCATCTGGTGTCGAAGAAGACACGCCACAACCACAACAACAACGAGGTCTATATCCATGACCTCGACGCCTATGCTGTGGGTTCACATAATTGCCTGTCGATTCCGTTTGACAAGTTGCTGAAAGAGGGCTTCAACACAAGGCAGGGAGACGTAAGACCTGCAGGTTCAATCAACACCGCATTCCAGTTGGTGGCTGTGATATTCCAACTTCAATCCCTTCAGCAGTTTGGTGGGGTTGCGGCAACCCATCTTGACTGGACGATGGTTCCGTATGTGAGGTTGAGTTTCTGGAAGCACTATTGGGATGGGGCGTTGTACATCGACAAATGTCCTGAGTCCGTTGTGAAGAGCAAGGAGGAAATACGTGAACTTTCCATTGACGATGAATTCTATGTAAAGGATTGCGAAGCATACAAGTATGCTATGGACAAGACAATCCAGGAACTTGAACAGGCGGTTGAGGGAATGTACCATAACCTCAATACATTACAATCGCGCAGCGGAAATCAGCTTCCGTTCACCTCCATCAACTATGGCACTTGCACAAAGCCTGAGGGAAGAATGGTGACAAAGGCGTTGATTGAGGGTTCAATCAAGGGCATTGGCAAGTTCCACAAGACAAGCATTTTCCCTTGTGGAATCTTCCAGTGCATGAAGGGCGTGAACAGAAAGAAGGGAGACCCCAACTACGACCTGTTCAAGTTGGCTTGCAAGTCAACCGCGTTGAGGCTATACCCCAACTATGCGAACGTGGATTGGTCAAATGCAGCTGGCTATGACCCAGAGAACCCATGCACATATTTCAGCACGATGGGATGCAGAACGGCGAACCTTGCCGACATCAACGCTGAAGACCCCAAATTGGTTCAATTGAAGGACGGCAGAGGAAACATATGTCCATCGACAATCATAATGCCGACATTGGCGATGCAGGCGAAGAAGAAAATGGAATCTGAATTGAAGAAAGCCACCGCCAAGGGAATTGACTGGGCTGAAGGGGCAGAGGAGAGAAGGACCGTTGATTATTTCATGGAACTTTTGGACAAGAAGATTCACGAGGCGAAGGATTCCTTGCTTGAAAGGTTTGACTGGATTACATCCCAACCTGCGGCATCAGCGAAGTTCATGTACGAGAACGGTACAATGTATGGCTACAAGCCTGAAGAGGGAATCAAGTCCGCGTTGAAGCATGGCACTTTGGCAATTGGGCAGTTGGGATTGGCGGAAACCCTTCAGATTCTGATTGGGGAGGACCATGGAAAGATTGTGCGTGACGAGACAACGAACGAGCTTCTCCTTACGCCTGGAATGGAACTTGCGAAACGCATTGAGCAACTGTTCAAGAACAGGTGCGCTGAGTTCAAGAAGGAGTACAAGTTGAACTTTGGTGTCTATTACACTCCAGCCGAGAATCTGTGCTATACTGCGATGAAGAAGTTCAAGGCGAAGTATGGGGTGATACCGAAGGTATCAGACCACGACTACTTCACCAACTCCATGCACGTTCCAGTGTGGGAGAAGATGACGCCGTTTGAGAAGATTGACCTTGAAAGTCAGTTGACTGGATATTCTAGCGCAGGTTGCATCACCTATGTTGAACTTGATGGGACTGCTAAGAACAACATCCAGGCCGTAGAGGAACTTGTGAACTATGCCATGGATCATGACATTCCCTATTTCGCAATCAACGTCCCGAACGACATCTGCAACGATTGTGGGTACACGGACGAGATTGGGGAGAAATGCCCACAGTGTGGCTCCACGAACATCCAGAGGTTGCGCAGAGTGACGGGCTACCTTACCGGCGACTACAAGACTGCGTTCAACTATGGAAAGCAGAAGGAGACAGAGCAGAGGGTCAAGCATACATGTGTTGATGCATGATTGGAAAATGCGTTTCGCAATAAAAAGAGGCTGGGCGATTGATTTCTCCCAGCCTTTTCTTTTTGTTTTCGATTGGCTCAATCGTGGTTTCCGGTGAACAGATTCTTCGTGATTGCGCCCTTGTTGTCGTATATCTTCTCAAGAATGTCCTTGAGTTCCTTTGGCGCATCCTTGATTTCGGGAAGGGTCTTGAACACAATCTCGTTCTTGCCTGTGGAGAACAGAAGCGCGAACGTCTACTTGCACTTGTCAAGGAATTTCTTGAAGAACTGGGAGTTGAAGAACTCCTCTGTTGTCTCCTTGTCCAGCTTGTTGTCCATGTAGCTCGTCCACTTCACGTTCGCGTATGTCAGAATCCACTTGTTCTCGTCAAGGTCGTAGAAGCATCTGTAGTCCTTTCCATCTGCTCTGAACTTGATCTCCGCTATGATGTCGGCCAGCCAGGTTTTTGTGCATGCCCTCACCTTGTCGTAGATGTATGGCGTGATGATGGCTGCAGCGGCGACGCCTGCAGCAATCCAACCGATGGTTGCGAGGCTCATTCCAAAAATGGTAGTGCCTGTTGATGCTGCCCCAGCTCCCCCAGCGCCAGCAGCAGTCGCGCCAGCTCCTGCACCTGCTGCAGTTGCGGCTCCTGTTGCAACTGTGCCACCATACTTGTCACAAAGGTTCTGCGCACTGCTCAGGTATTCAGACCTCTGCTTTTCAGGCAGGCTCTTTGCGACCATCTTGTGAAAGTCCATGTTGTGTATTGGTGATTCACCATATGCGTCCAACGCCTCGTCACTCATGTTGTCCATGTAGTCGTAGCCTTTCTTGATGAGGTTGACGTTGATTCCCTGCGCGGCAAACTTGTCTATGTGCTTTTGAAGAAGTTTCTGGCTTGCGGCGTTGCTTTTCTGGACTCGTTGAAGATTTTCATATCCATCAATGAGTTCGGTAACAGTGTCTGCCGCCTTGTTCACGCCATATGCACCCGCTGCAATGGAAAGAATGGTGGGATTGGTGATGATGTTTCCTGCTCCAGCGATTGCAGTTGAGGCAATCTGCGTTCCTATTCCGGGTCCGTTGTATTGCACCACCTGTTGAACTTCCTTTTCAACGTCCTGTTTCGTCACATCCTTCTTCTCAATTTCCTGTTCAACCTTTTTCTCCTGCTTTTTCTGGACGTTTGCTATCTGCTGAAAGATATTGGGATCCTCAAAGATGATGAATTCCTCTGCGCTGTCCTCTTCAATGCTGTCATCGTCCACGTATTCCCTTGCTTCGTTCACGAACCTTATGACTTCACCTTTGTCGGTCTTGTATGTTTTTCCACTTTCGGAAACAAACGCAAGATTTCCGTATTTCTTCGTGAAGTACCTTGACTTCTCGAACCTTTCCTTTGTTATGTTCAGCTTTTTCATTTTTGTCTTCGATGATGCTTGTTCATTGTCTATTTACAGATATGCGAGAAATATTGTAAATACATCTAGAGGACATTTATCATGAAATGGACTTGTTCAATCAAGTTTCAGGTGCATCATATCAATAATTTTAGAGGGCAATAGAATGGATAGCATAACAGTTTCAGAACTTCCATTGGCAACAACATTGAACGACAATGGACGATTCTACTATGTGGATGAGAATGGAAATTCCAAAAAAGTGACTTTTCAAAAAGTAAGGGAAAGCATAATGGCATAGAGTGAAAATTTGTCAAGTTCACCGATTTTTGATTGGGGTTCTGCTTTTGTCATTAAATTCAAATCGGAAGGGAGGGGTTATCTAGTTGGTTTCAGTGCGCCATGTGATTGCTTGATTATTGGTGGTAGAGTATACATAGAGAATACATGTCCACCAGAAACCATTTTGACAAACGGAGTACATGTTTCCGCTGGAACTAGAATCAAAAACAGGCAAACTTGGAATTATATGCCTGCAAGTTCCTCTACTGGATTTGATTCACCTGGTTCTCCATCATATTCTTATTTGGCAGAATCTCAAATCTTTGTTGTTCCTTCAGAAATGGAAACTAAAAATGGACAATCCACCAAAATCTTAAACTTCTAGGATAAAACCCCCGGAGAATTGACAAAGATTATTCAAGAAACAAATTTCGGCAATGGTGCATCTCCATATATAAGCGAAGATGACAGATAGAATTTTGGCGTATATGGCATACCGGTTTATTAGACAGTAAAACCTTGGTCTTCTAGCTCAACATTAAACCAAAACTACGAACTTATAACGACAGATAAAGATTTAGACTATTACAGACGTTTCGTATTATATTGTCCATTGAAATCTACTGTTCAAGGAATGGTTGAATGTTTTAAGGCTGCGAATACCAATGGAGGTACGCTCAAGACATTTACGCAATACAGCACATATGACTTGAATAAGGACATGTACTACGAATCCACCTCCAAAAAACAAGCATTGAACATTTTTCCCGGTGGGTCCGACCATTCCATAAAAGCAAGCAACTACTTGATTTCCTTCAGGATGATGGAATGTCAAGCGGAACACAGCACTGTTTCTTAATGGCATTCTATTTGAGGGATGTTTGCCATGGCAGAAGAAAACAATAGAGACATTCAAGTTACTTGGGAAGATGACATGTGGTCTGATAGAACCACATGCAGAAAGGGGAATGTTGTCCAGTTGCATCAACCACCACCAACTCATCCATCAGACGAGTTCGTTGGGTGGTTCACGAAGACAAGTGGTGGAGATAAAATAACGCACCCATTTTATGCGGAGAGGAACATCACTGTTTTTGCTCGTTGGAAATTCAATGACGACCATGTTGTTACCGAGAAATTCAATGATGCCACATGCAATGTGAAAATAAGGAGCAATTATTCAGATGACAATGTTTGGACTTAGGTTGTTCCACATGGTGCTACAATAAAAAGCTTGATATCGCCAACGCGCATTGGATATGAATTCATTGGATGGTATGACAATCAAGGCAAACATTTGTCCAACAACTATCAAATAAACCAGGATATTGAGATTTATGCACATTTCAATCTGATAAAATATAGGTTGATATGGGACATGGGTGGGAAGTCAGCAAAAATTCTTTCCGACCACAAGACTGAATTTACCGTGCTTGATTGGGAAGATGAAACCTTCACAAATGGGGTTGTTCCAACAATCGACAGTAAGACAATTGAATTTTCCAATTGGGACAAACGCGCAATTCCTTTTGGGACAACAGAACCCTTTGTTTTCACTGCCCAATGGAAAACCAAGCAATATGCCGTAAGATGGATGAGCGACAATAGAGTGGTGAAAGAAAGTTGGCATGAATACAACCACGAAGTTGAAGAGTCTGATTTTCCACAAGACTTGACATTGGAAGGACACGATTTCCTTGGATGGAAAGATGGTTCAAACGATGTTTATTTTCCTTATGTTGTGGACAAGGATACCATATTTACTGCCCAGTGGAGAATAAACACATATGAAGTCGTGTTCAACTACAAAGGGAGTGGTGGGCAATACATTCAAGAAATCAGAACTTGTGTATGGAATGAAAAGTTGGATTTTCCTGATTTGCCTGCAATAGATGGCTACGAGTTCATTGGATGGTATGTTGGAAGCGACATTGAAGAACATGTGGACGATGTGGATTTCCATGTCACAAAGAATTGCGAATTGTGGGCGCGGTACGTAGGTGGTGGACATGTCGTCAGAATAGATGCCAATGGTGGCGCATTCAACATCATTTCCTTGCCATTTTCTGGCAATCAACGTCTATATTCATCTTCTCCAATTCCACGCATGAAGGGATATTAGTTTGGTGGATGGTTGGATGGCAATGGAACGGTCATTGACGAAGATTATGTTGTCAATGGAAATATGTTCATTCGCGCCAAATGGGAAGAAGATTGGGTGCAGGTAAAGATGAATGGAAATGGAGGCGTGTGGAACAAGTACAATTTGTTCGACGAAGAAGTTTAGGATGGAAGCGCGTCTGGATACATTGATTCTGAAACCTATGTCCAAAAGGTTTTGCGTGGTGTCATGTTCATTTTGGATGGCATTCCATTTGAAAGACCGGGGTATAGGTTCATTGGATGGTCAATGGACAAAAACGCAACATAGCCAGATTAGACATATGGGTATTTTGGAGACGAAATTGCAGAAACGCCATTGCTAATCGTGAACAGTGCCACTCAACTTTATGCAGTGTGGAAGCCAATATCGTTGAAGTTCACATTTGACCCATATGGTGGCAAGTTTTAGATGAACAGCATTGTTGATTTTTCTGGGAATGGCGATGCCGTTTAGCAGAGTGGTTTTGGTGGAAAATCTCTCATGTCTGAAACGAACGATGAAACTCAATATGGCGAATTGCCCATAGTCACCGAAGGCGAGGATTATGGTGGAAGGATGATTGTTGATGAAAGCCATGATGACGAAACGAATGGAGGAATTGGAGAAGATCCGACTGTGGTTTCAACTTAGGACATGGTTGTTTTTGGGGAAATAAGGTATTCGTCCATTCCTCAGATTGATATTGATCAGCTAAATCCAGAAAGGGAAGGATATGAGTTCAATGGATGGTATGACCAAGATGGTGGATATCGCATGGGCAATATGGACTTTCATGCAACGAAAAGCATGTATTTGATTGCGAAGTGGACACCAACATCTGCAACCCAAGAACCTGACATCCCACAAGTTCCCGACAATCAAAACATACCATCAAGTACAGCAGACTACAATGTTGTTTCTCCAAAGGAAGACGAAGAAAACAAGTTCACGATGGTTTGCTCTTCAAGTCCATGTCGCGTAAAGACAATTTCAACGAGGTGGTATGGACCAAGTGGTGGCGGACTTTTCCATTCATGCGCCAACTACCATATTTCATGTCCAAAGTACACGATAGGCAACCAATCGACATTTCTATGGCAATGCACTCAATTCCCTGGGGAATATTACTACAAGGTAGATATTCTTCCAGGAGCGGATTGCCCAAATGATAATTCATATGTTGTTGGTTCTTCTGCAAGACCAGTGTGGAACAGAAAAGGATACCAGTTCATTGGATGGAGACTTGTCGATGGACTTGGAAATGTAATTCAACTGCAGCCTTCAATTGGTTATTACAAGGTGGAACAAAATCAAAGACTTTCCGTGTTCATAAACAGAAGATTTGCGCACCCAATAGAAACAGGTGTTGGAACACAGGATGGGTTCGATTTCTATGCCATGACAAGAAAGATATGACTGGCATTTGCGCGCTAAACAATAGTTGGTTGGTTTTCATTTGACATCGTTTTCTTCGTTGTTTTGTTTGCCTTCAAAATGGTAAATACAATTGAAATTTTGAAAGCAGAGAAGTCATGAGTGGAGAAAATACATACAATAGAAGGTTGTTGGAACTTGTTGATGGATAGGTTGACGAGTTGATAATAGATGTCATGAAGGACGAGGGTACGGTTGACAATGGGCTTTCTCCTGTTGCTGGTGCTGATGGCACTGGAAGGATTGGACAGTTGATGAATGTTTTTGATCCAAAGTCCGAGTCTCCTGCTTCCAAAGATGGGACATCCAAGCTGTTCATCACATAGGATGACATTGTTTCGGGTTCCAAAGTGAAGTTGAACAATAACCCACTTTTCCCATCCAACATGGTTGACAGTCTCAATACTCCATTTGACCTCGTTGACAGGATACTTCTCCAAGACCTTTCCCAACCAATGGGATTGCTTGAAGGTGGTGGTTCCACGTCCAATTACTTCAAGTTTTTCTATGAAAATGGGGCGGTGCTTGAGGAATTCAGAGACAAGTCCAGGTTCTTTCTTGACTCCTTCACATATACGCCATTCATAGACTATTCCCAGACGCAGTATGGTCAAGACGAGAGGGAGGAGGTTGCTGGGACTGGAATATACTCTGATCAATTCTTGAACGATTTCAACTGTGGAAGATACGAGGAATCCTACTCTGGGATTGGAGAGAAGAAGGTTCAGTTCGATAGGAACAGACATCAGATTTCTTCAAGTCTGTTCTAGTTGAGGAATCTCCAGAAGGACATCGATGACATCAAGGAGTCGTTCAGGAATTCAATTAAAGTCAAGACCGACGCAAAGGCTTACATCTACACCTTCTGCGAACATGTCGCCGAGTTGTTTGCCAAGTTGTCCAACATACGCATGAGCTACATCGCATATGGCTTCAAGCAGCCACACGCCCAATGGGAGGGCATTCTTGCCCTTGACATCTGGTATCAATTTCTGTATCTTGCAATAGACGCACAGTATCCATTCAAGGACGAGTACGTTGACAGAAACCCGATGTCCAAGCTGAAGGTGAAGGAAGATGATCTTGGAAAGTACGTGGATTATCTTGGCAGAAAGATATACAAGCAGAGCCATGGAAATGGAATAGTCTGGTACGATTCGGAAAATGGCGTGGGTTCTGGGGATGGATACGCCTGGATATGGGACAAGTCAATCTGGGACGACATCTCCAACTCCGCGTCAAGCATAAGGTCATCGCGTTCAAGCAATGTGACTCCAAGGGGAGTGTTGGGCAAGATATATGGCATTGTCCAGTCAATGCGTGGAAAGAAGAGCATTGTGTGCGATTGTTCGGATGGAGACTTCGGTTGGTTCTTCCAGAAGGGGAACAACTACGTTGGCGATGGAAAATCCGACTTCACCAAGCATGTGAACCTTCATCTTGGAAGGGCATACGAGGTCATGTCTCCACAAGACTACAAGGAGTTCATTGACAATGCCGCGATGTCCAAGCCATCTGGCTAGGATCTTGTTCTTGCAAAGAAGAAACGGATGCTTGAACTTGGATTTGACGCGCTTGAAGATGCGTTCAACGTAATCAAGCAGGAATCCATGTTCAACATATTCAATTCCAGCACGAATGCAATAGAGGAGTTCAATCCTGAACACGCCAGCTAGTATTCACAGGGTTAGTGCGCAATCGTGATTGAGCGCGTTTTCTCAAGGTTGTACAGATACTTGAGGTTCAAGTCAACCACGTCCGAGAAGTTCACGCGCCATTTCAACGTTGACATGGGGTACAAGTACCTTGCCTCTGACAGCATATTCGGTTCCCAGAACAACGAATGGAACAAGGCGTACTATGTGCAAGAAGATCAAGTCCCATATCTGAGATATCTGTTCAAGTTGAGGGAGTTGATGGATTTTGGCGTGGTTGGATTCAGTGATGGCGAAAAGGCGGTCTTGGGTCAGTTCATCGACATTCTGATGAAGAGTGCGAGAGAACATGTCTTTGACGAGAACTACGATTGGAACCTGTGTCCACTTTGCACGAGGGGCAGAGAAGAAAGCAAGGTCAATCCAAGGGAGGAGGGTTCAACCGAAAAAACTGGGTTGACCATGAGAAACGCCCTGATGGACATGGTTGCCACAAGGGACTTGGAGTTGCAAGATGCAAGCAGAACCATTGTTGTCAACTTCAATCTCCAACAGTACATGCATATGGATGTTGACGACATCGTTGTTGACGATAGTTTTCCATACAGACATGGATCAGTGGTACAACAGAATGGAAAGCCATTTTCCCTGCAAATAGTCGTTCCAGACGATGGTTCATCAATATAGATTGACACTTTGCTTGACGTGGTGGAGAATCCTCCGGTGTTCAAGTACGATGACGACAAGGAGATTCTTTACGAATTGGCTGGATTCAGCATGGACATGAATGCCAGAAGTTGCGAATATGTTTCCGGATCAACGATAGGTGAAAGCGCGTTTGGCGATGGAAAGCAATCTATCGTCTTGTACGCGATGTGGAAACCAACGAAGTTCGTGGCAAGGTTCAGTGGTGGGAATGAAGTTGGCGTATCTGGAAGGATGCCCGACATCGAGGTTGAACCTGGACAGAAGTTGAACCTGCCACTGTGCCAATTCGTGCCAAGGGACACCACGCAAAGGTTCAGATATGTCAATCCACCGCAAGGGGCAGAGTGGAACATTCCACAGAATCTTCCTCCAACCGAGAACTTGCCATCGTTCAAGTTCCAACATTGGACTTACGTTGGTTCTTTTGGAAACGTGGTGCAGGTGCAAGATGGTGGGTCTGTTGTTGTGGAGCAAAGGTTGCAGTCCAGACCAATGTTGGAATTCGTGGCGAGTTGGAAACAGGCTTTCGCCAAAGTCACGTTCGTTGTGGGAGAAGACGAATTCTGCGAAGTTGCGATAGACATTGATGAGAACAAGTTGATTTACCCAATGCCACCAAAGTTCAACGGCCAATCAAGGTTGTTCATAGGTTGGAACGTTCCCGAAGGTTCGCTGTTGTCTGGCGTTGGACTTTCTGAACCTATAGTTTGTGGAGATGGCGATGAGCCAATACTGTGCAACGATTCTGGATTCAACGAGTCTCCAATAGTGTGCCACGACAATGGAACATTGGAATACGCAATCCAAGTTTCGGCGTTGGTTGGCGACATCGAGGCAGTATCGTTCACAGTCACTTTCAACCATATGGATGATCACGGCGAAAAGCAATCGTCGCCTGCGATAGTGCAAGAGAACCAGAAGCTTGTCCCATTTCATATCGGCCAGACCGTAACAACCCCAGATGGGACGTACAAGTTCAGATATTGGAAGCTGGTATCTGGAAACTTGACCTCTTCCCTTACGGTCCTTTCAGATTGCGTGTTCGATGCCATATACGAGAAGGTGATTCCATATCCTGAACAAGAGACCATCGAACAGATGGTTCCAGTCCAGATTGTCCCAATTCTTGACTTCAGGAAACAGGAGCAAGATGTTGGAGATTGTCCATATTTCAAGAACAATGTCTGTGTTTTCCATGGACAGCATCCACGGGACTACAATTGGGACAGCGAGCCTGAAGGTTGTCCATATCTTCAGATGATGTCCAGAATATGGGAAAAAAAGTCCAAATACGATTTCCATTATGGCACGTTGCTTGAGATTGAAGATGTTGCTACACTGTTCAAGGCTCTGTTCAAGGCGAACATCCATATTGCGGACAACGAGTTCTATGCCAAGAAGTGGCTTGAAGACGAGACCAACTGGTGGTATGGATATGTGGTTGACCATGGGATTGTCTGCGAGAACCCAATACAGGATCAGATTGTGTGCGAAGAAGATGGGTCTGGTTCCGTAGTCTGTAATTCGTCTGAAGAAGATGATTTTCACACCTACGAAAACGTGGTGAAGTTTCCACCAGATGGAGGTGGAGACAAGTACAACAACAGTGGGAATGTTGTGTGTGGAGAACATGTTGACGTGGTATGTCCCAGCGATGAGGGTGAAACTGGGGAGATCATATGCTCAATTGACGGCTAGATCATATGCGATGGCGAAGGAGAATGCACCGTGTGCGCCCCAATCAACGGGGAGAACAAGCGTCCAACAGTTCCTTCCTCCGACTCTGGATTGAAGTGGGTTTCGTTCGAGCCAACCGTGGAGTTCAAGTTCTCCAACTTCCATGCCGCCAACCAGGTGGTGAATGGAAAGTTGATATGCACGGTCAATGGGAATGGGAACTTGCCTCGGATAGTTCCAATCAACAGAGAGTTGATGGATGACGCTAATGGCATCCAATACTCGGAGGACATGTACTGCTACGATTATTGGAGAACACAAGTTGGAGTGTTCCAAGTCGATGAGAAAGGGTGGAGGCGCAATGTTGCAAGCGATTTCCAGCGTCTGTACGACATAGAGCCATTGCATCTGTACTACAACTCGAACATGCAGTCCCCAACCGACGAGAATTCCCTTGTCAAGGAAAGGCAGTCCGAGATAACGAGGTCTGAAAGCCAGGTGCGCACGTTCGTTTCGGTTGTCAAGAAGTACCGTCCAATAACGATGCCAAGCGTAAGGGACATCTTCGACGACTGCCAGGGAGCGGATACCAAGTACGAGGCTGACGTAAACAACGACTATGGCGTGTTTGGTTGGTGTACAGTCCCATCAAAGACAATGGTTGACATGCAGTACAACGAGCAGTCAATCATGGTTCCATCCACATACGATTGCCACAACAGAGTTGGTGGAAGCAACTTCCTTCAATTGGACAATGATCCATCAATGGTCTACAAGACGTGGAAAGATGGACAGGTGAAGTCCAATGTCCAGGATACTTGGTGCTACATGTACGCCAAGAGGGACTGGACATACTTCATGAAGCCAGTATTCGATGTTGGAAGGAACAATGGAATATACTCCAACATGCTTGACACGTTCGGTGATGAAGACAGACCCTCCAGTTCTGATCACATCAATGGCATATTGTTTGAGCCTTCGACCCAGGGAAGATACGTTGACACGATGTTTGGAAAGATGGTCAGGACTTGCGAGTTCCTTGCCGAGCATCACCATGGGCAGAATTCGTTGGCAACCGTTTCCCAGAGATACGTAAACCTTGTGCCATATTCCAAGTTGTTGGAACTTACGCAGATTGATGGAGAGTTCAACTCCAGATATGGCTCTGTGTACCCTAACCTTGACGCGCAGAGGTTCGTCTGTCCAGAGAAGGATTGGATTGACGATTTCGACAAGACCGGGACAAGTCTGTTGCCTGGGGAACATGGCAGCTTCAAGTACAAGTACAACCTCGGCCAATCTCATGCGATTGACGATTTCGATGAGAAGTCCGTGTGGTTCTACATCACGATGGTTGAGCCAATTGACGAACAGGACGATGTGATAGAGTTGGAGGACATAATGCCATTCGTGTTCTGGTGGCAGAACAGAGGCGTGGACAACAATGGTCCTACCGTGGATTGCTATGGTCTTCAAGGAAACGCGAAGATGAACTATGAGCAGGGTGGTTGGTGCTATTCGTCCGCACAGCAGAGGTTGGAGGACATCGCAAGCATTGACGAAGATGGGCATGTCAAGCACGAAGATGGGGACGTGGCATCCGAGCAGAGATGGCACGCGGTGCAACGCACGTTGGGTGTTGACTTCTCCCAAGCGCAGACTGGAGGCGTTGTGGTGGGGACGGACAACTCCGGAAACGTCTACAAGGGTGCTTTCGATCCAAATTGCGCTGGCTCGGACGAGAAGTGGAAGATACACCACATGAGCAACGCATTTGGCACTCCACAACACGATGACTTGGTTGAGGACAAGTATTGGAAAGGCGAGGAGACGCATGGAAAGCAGGAGTTCGATATCAAGGCAACTCCACCAAGCTTGAACGATCCAATTCTTGCGTCAATCAAGGACAGACCAATGTCGTGGAACCTCTGGAACGTTGTCCGACACTATGTCTACGTCAAGTGGTTCAAGAACAGGCACAGGGTTGTTGGGAAGGACGAACAGTCTTGGAACGAGTTGGAGCAGATGACGCATAAGTTGGTGAAGGGCATATACAGAACGTACAAGCAGAGGCAACCAGACAACAACAACTACAAAACGTTCTCCGACATGGACAACTCATACACGAATTCAGGAAGTCCTTGCCTTGTGCGTTGGACGAACTCGTTTGTCCAGATTTCGTCAATTCTTGAAAGGAACGCAAGGGAGCATGATGCATCTCTTGTTCTGTTCACTGGGAATAACGGCAATCCAGACTCGGATAGTTCCAATGTGAAGGTAAACTACGAGACGATAAGGAACAGCAAGCGCAACTTCGTGGTGAACACGTTGGATGGAACCGATTCGGACAAGACAGGGATGCGTCCAAGAAAACTTGATAAGAATGGAGAATGGGTGGACGAAAATGGGAAGACGAACAATGCTGAATCCAGTTTCCACGTGTTTCAGGGACATGTCTTGTCAGAACTTCCAACCACCTATCTTGTTGGAGGCAACACCACATATTCCCAGAACCAGGGAGATGTTGACATTGACTTGGGGAAGAACCTTGACTTGGATCAAGAGTATCCATATTCCGAGTATTACAGGGACGATACCACAAGAAAGTGGGTGAGGAACATAAGGCAGGTTGCGATGGGCAGACAGATGTTCCCCGTGTATACGTCAATGGAGACGATGGACAATGATGTGCATGACGTTACGGTTGAGGAACTCAAGGGCATAACGTTCCAGGTAATTCCTCAGTTGTACTGGAGATACGAGTGGGCGCACAACGATTTCATGATTCACAGGGTTGGAAGGCTTCAGTCGCCATCGCAGGAAATTGAGATGTACGACATGCTCGGCAACGTCTGGGAATGGGTGAGGGACGATTGGACGGAGAAGGTCAGTGATTTGGACAATTCGACAAATCCAATAGCCAAGACGGACGACGATCAGTCCACAAAGAAGGTCATCAAGGGTGGGGCGTTCGATCAGTTGGTGCGCAAGGTGGTTTCTGGAGCAAGGGAGGGTTTGGATTGGGACAAGTTCAAGTCGAAATATGGAACGCAGGCGAACGTTGGGTTCAGACCATCAATGGTCTATACGTCAGAGAACGAGGGAGAGTTTTCATCGGGTGACGAGGTTGACTTGTTCTTCCTGTTCGATGCTTCCGCATCCCAAGACAACCAGATAACTGAAATGCTTAAGTCTGCGCAGGATATTGTGAAGCATTTTGCTGGAACCCAAGACAACAAGGACAAGTGCCATGTTGGTTCGGCCTTGTTCCTTGGAAACAGCATCAAGTTCATGTGCAGCAGCCAATGCAAGGTTGAGACTCAGACCCTATGGGACGAGGCATCAAATGCAGTATATGGCGATTGGAGATCTGATAGAAGTTTCAACAGAAATAGAATAAAAAAATACTTCGCTTGGGATTGTGAAGCGCTGGAGAAAAATCAACCATTTACCTATAACAAGATATCACAGTACACAAGAACAAACAGAAGTAATGATCATTACAATGGTGTTCCGGTTGGTAAACCAGTGTATATGGAAGCTGGAATAAGTTCTTTGGAGATTACTGGCGTAGAAAAAGGCCGTGAAGATTGGATTCAAGGAACAGATCCAAGAAATTTTCTAGGAGGTACTGGGGCGGATGGGAACAAATCTGGATTCAGAATCAAGATGAGCAACTACGCAAGCAACGAGTGGATGCCAGAGATTTAGGACGAAAATGAACCAGAATCGACTCCTTTGCTCATGATGATGCGTGATGGCGTGTCACCTGGTGGTGGAGGTGGTGGTGGTACAGTTGATATTTCTACCGGAGGTGGTGGAGGAAGTGGAAGTGGCAGTGGTCCTACTAATTATCCACACACGCTTACGACATATACCTATTACCAAAAATGGGAAAAGCAGATGCATATCCACTGTGGAGTTCCGGCGTGGTGCGACAACAACGATGTGCTTCATTTTGGTGAAATTGGGGAAGGAGATGCTGGTGACTGGGGAAGATACTTCAAGGACGACCCTCAAAAGGCGCAAAAACTGTGGAAAGACACGTTCAACTTCTTCACATACAATCCATCCAACGAAGGAATTGACACGTTCAGTTGGCCGTTCTTGTACGAGACAAGTGGGGATGACAACGATCCAGTGTACTATGGTGCGCTTTCTTCGATGCAACAAGGTTCCGAGCAGGTTTGTGAAGTGTTGTCATATCTTCTTTACGATGGTCTGTTCTACAATTATCCCTATAACAGGGGATTGGGGTATCTGTTCAGAAAGAAGCCAATTCCAAAGTTGGTGTTCGTGTTTTCAAACGAGTACGACAACGAAAGCCACATAAGGTACTAGGATACTGGTATGGTAAGATATTTGGGTGGGTGGTATCATAGATACAACTTGTACGCCCAAGAAATTGTTGTTGCTCCAACCTTGTCGGACAGTGTGCTTACAATGATGGCAACAAGTATTCAATCCAAGGCGCAATTTCCTCCTGATCCATTCTGCTTCCAATTGTTCGTTTCCGACGATTTCGCTGACTACATGGATGCGTATTTCGACAAGATTGGTCTTGATGACGAATCTATCAATATTGGAGATTTCAAGGATTTCTTTGGATTCGCCCCTTCCACAATGGGAGACCCCATGTCGTTCAACAAGTTCACCACCCAGAAATTCTCTTGGACATAGGGAAATTCAGTCACCGACAATCTTGGATTGTCATATTTTAAGACTGGAATCTTATCCACGAGTCATTATACGTCCATGAACGAGTATCAATCAGCAACGTTCAAGTATTCAGGAGCCACACGGATTCTTACCGAGAACCAGATTCGACAGGTGGAACAGTATGGCAAGTTCGATGGAATGGAGGTTGACGAAAAAAACAAGCAAATAAAATCCATAAGATATGATCTTCTGAAAACAAAAGGGTTTTACCAGTTGAGGAACGTGGTTTCGGGAATTCAAGACGTATTCAACGTGTACATGTTCGTTGGAGACGCATCGTCCCCACGGTCTCTGTACAAGATCAACAATGGAGACGATTCAGAAGCTGATGTCAACGTTTCAGACTCTCTGTTTCTTGCGAACGATACAATGTTGTTCAAGAACGAAAAAGGGGATGTTGGAAGCTGCAACCTCAACAGCGTATATTTGCCAGAATCTGTCCAAAACTACATAGCAGCCTTAGTCAAGGAAAATCAAAGGCCGGCGTATTGGAACAAGTGGGAAATGTTGTTCAATACCAACTTGGTGTATCATGCCAACAAGACCTTACCTGAAGAAGCATCGTCCGTAAACCAGAGTGAAGATGGAAAAGGAATAGTTTCGTTGTTTGGAGGATTCAACAACCCATACGAACAGACAACCATAGTATATGCCCAAAGGAGAAACTATACGCAATTCAACGCATATTGGAATGAAGCCAGTGGCAGCAACAACAAACATTTGTACATGATATTGGGACTTCCATCTTGCATGACTTGGAATGGAACAGCCAAGAAAAATACTTGGAGAGACAAATGGTCAACCTCCAACCAAAGAGAAAAGTTGTTCTCCTGCATAAAGAGTGGAATATCAGAATTGGGAAGGGACGATTGGTTGCCAGAAGGAACAACAACTTGGATGGAGGTGGTGTACAACTATGCGCATAGTGATTCCCTTACGGAGACAGAAGATGGATATTCGATAAAAGTAACTGTTCCTGGGGAAGAAGGTGACGAGGAACTCAACGTCATCTTGTCAAAGGATTCTGCTGAATGGATAGACAAGCATCTGTGTCCGTGCGATATGTGGAACGATATGGAAAGGGCAAAGCAAGGAAAGATGACCAAGTATTCGTTGGATGAGGAGTCTATAGAGTTGTTCCCAATGGTTCTTAAACCTGAAGGGGAAGAGATATACAAGTTCTACGACATGACGATATTAAGGCTATGTTCCTCGGAAGCCTTGAATCCAAGGATAATTTCAGTAGAAAAAACTTCTATCGTTGAGCGAACATAGAATATGAATTACTCCGACAAATATCAAAACTTTGAAGGTTCTTTCATTGACGATAACCACATCTGGACGATTCCCCCATTGGATTACGTCACAATCAACTACAAAAATGGAGATGACGTTGTTGGAAGATTGAAGCTAATATCCTTGCAGTATGGATTTACCGGTTTGGGTGGCGGCATGGAGCGGTTTGACTGCGTGGTGTCAATGGACAAGATTGTGGGGTACGATTCCGACATCTATGCCGCGATAACCGATATTTCACTCGCTCCGGAATATCCACTTCCTTGGAAGGTGCAGTTGAAGAAATACGCACAGTCATAGATTGATAATTCATATCCATCCACAAATGTATCAAACGCAATATGGGCATGTGAAGATATAGTCAATTTCGTCCATGACTTCTATGCCCAGATTGGAAAGGTACTTCCTTCGTTGCTTGGATACAGGTACAACACGCAGATTTTCGATCAGATGACGAACGCATATGGGAAAAAGGTCACCGACTATGACGACCAAGAGAACACCGTCATATTCAAGGCAATTCCAATAATGGATGTCAACAGCATCAAGGATACGTTCGTTGGTTCGTTTGGCGAAGGAAATTTCCAGGGAGGAAGGCAATTTGGCAAGGGCAATTGCGTTGTTGACCTGAATCCAGACAAGGAAGAATACGGGGAAAGTCTGGAAGATGGGAAGTTCCCGATGAGGTTCTTGTCCTCAGTGGATGTCCAGAACAACGAGTACAAGACATCCAAGATGGTGCTTTCAAGGATTGATGGCGTCTCTGGTGGCAAATCCGACGTGTTCACCATGGGAAGCAAGGACACGGACTACGATATGATAACGAACGAGGCGAAGGTGAAGTTCTCGGACCAGGAGTCTGTGCTTGGAAAATCGCCACAAGATTCCGCGAACATCACAATTGGAAACGGAGGAAGTTTCCAGAAAAAGAAGATTGTGGTTGACGATGAGCAAGATCATGAAAACGATTTCTTCTCAATCAAGGTCAACAAGAGGGACGATTCTGGAAAGTTGGTAGAAACCAAGGAAGTTGAGAAATACTTCAGGAACAAGCATCTTTTCATGGATCCATTCGAGTTGACAATCGCGCAGTGGTGCTACGTGAAGTTGAATTCAAATCCAGATGGTTCAAGGGCGGACCAGGACAATGCAAGGGAGTTGCTTTCCTCCGAGGGACATCTTTCCGAGATGGAGAAGTCATATTGGAAGTATTTGTCTGTGTGGGAAAAGGATGATTGGAGGAAGGAAATATCAAATTGGATAGGTCAGGACGAAACCCCCGACGAGGTTGCCGAGTTCATTGGCAATTGGAAAACAGAAAACGAAGGATTCATCGAAGAATGGAAACAATCAAATCCAAAGGGCGAAGAAGAGACAGATGATGTGTATGATGAAAAGGCAGAATAGGCATTTGATTAGGCAGCATTCAATGCTGCCTAGAACAGATTGTTGGACAAGGATGACGATTGGTGGCAAGGAAAACTTACGAGCGAGAAAGTTTACAATCCACTTGAAGACACCCGCCCATACTACTACGCCACGTACAAGGATGTCAGAGGAACATCGGAATTGTATGTGGATGCACAGGGCGATAATGGACGGAACTACGTCATTGATGGTTCCAAGGGAGACGAGTTCCAGATGAATTCAAGGAACAACAATGACACGTTGGGAACATTGTCTTTCATGGACATTCTGAACAGGAACGTTGTTGTCTTGACGCAGAGGAGAATATATGGCAATGGAGAAAACGAGGTGGAACAAGAACCAGAAGAAGGGTTATTGGAATACTTCAAGGATCAGTTGAGGGAAGAAGTCCAATTGAAACAGTTGATTGGAAATGAGTTCGATGAATATGGTGGTTCTCCCTTGATGCCGTATCTCATGAACGCAAGAGACGAAGCAATGGGCTTGGACAAAAAGGCACGTTCCAAGGTGTGGTGTTCTGGAAAGGAGGGTGGAATCAATTTTGACCTTCCAACAGAAGCCCAATGGGAATATTGTTGCAGGGCAGGATCTTCAACGGCCTATCCTCCTACCGGAAATCTTGGATTGAACTTTGAGGAACAAGAGCCGGGTCTTGACCTTATCGCATGGTACAAGTATAAGATAGTTGGAAATCTGCCAGAACCTGAGCAATTCTGCGCATGGCGCATATCCAAGATGGTGTTTGGAATTGAAAGAGATCTTGAACAGATTAACAACGTGTACGAGAAACTTCCATAATTGTGGAAATATCGTACAAATTGCCAATTTTACTCCATAAAGAAAAACGAAAAAGTTTCGAGACCCCCTTGCTAAACCGAAAGGGATTTGGTATACTGTAGGTGTTCTGAGGGCATAAGGGAACGCCCATGAGAGTCCCACAAGGAGTAAGGAAAGTATGGCAATAGATACGCATAACGTGATTCACTCGACCGAGTTGATTGACATTCTCAAGACCTCTGTTGAGGGAGTCCTCGCAGACGAAACCCTGAGCGAAAAGCTGCCGGCAACGATGATCTGGGGTCCTCCCGGAGTTGGCAAGTCCACGATTGTGAAGACCCTTGCCAAGGAAATGGGTGTTGGATTCGTGGATGTGCGGCTCGCCCAGATGGAGAGCATCGACATCCGTGGCATCCCGGTGCCCAACAAGGAAACCAAGTCTGTTGACTGGTTCCCGTCCAGCATCTTCCCCAAGGACAACACGAAGGGTGGCATTATCTTCCTCGATGAGCTGTCTGCCGCCCCCAAGGACGTGCAGGTTGCCGCCTACGAGTTGATCCTTGATCGTCAGCTTGGTGGTGGCGAAGTGTACAAGGTTCCTTCCAAGTGGATTGTGGTTGCCGCAGGAAACCGTTCATGCGACCGCGCAGTCGCGTCCACCATGTCCAGCGCCCTTGCCAACCGCATGATGCACCTTGAGGTGGAGGCAAACGCCGAGGACTGGGTGCTTTGGGCCGTTTCGCACGACATCTACCCGTCTGTCATTGGCTTCATCAACTTCAAGCCGAAGCTGCTCCTGGATGTGGATGACCAGAACCTTGAGCGTGGCTTCCCGACCCCTCGTTCCTGGGAGCGTGTGTCCGAGATGTGCAAGATTCTGAAGAACGAGACCCTTCTCCGCAAGGCAGTCTATGGTCTGGTTGGAACCGCTGCCGGCCAGCAGTTCATGGAGTTCCACAAGATGGCATCTCAGATGGACAACGTTCTTGACATGATGACCAACCCCAAGATCCCGGTCAAGATCCCCACCCGCGACGACCTCAAGTACGCTCTTACCTCGGCCATGGTTTACCACCTCTGGCGTGGCAAGGACAACGCCGACACCACGAAGCGCGTTGAGGGCTTCCTGCGCATCAGCCTTGAACTTCCCCCCGCCTTTGCGATGCAGGCTATGACGAGTGCGCGTCTGGGAACCGAGAAGGTGAAGTCTGCGATGGCAGTGATGACAATCATGCGCCACCCCGACTACAAGAAGTGGCGCGAGCTGTTCGGGAAGAATCTGAACGACAACTACGAGGTCTGATTTTCCCCTCCCTCAGAACAACAAAGGGGTTGCGCCTGGTTGAAATACACCAGGTGCGTTTTTTGTATAATTAGAGTATGGACATTAACAGAAAACAGTTTTTGGGTTCGTTGTTCGCTGGCGCTGCATTCAGTTGCCTTCCAGCTTTTGCCACCAACAAGATGGTCGAATCTGAACCGACCGAGTTCGAAAAGTGCCGGAACGACATTCTCTATTTCGTGGACAACTACCTTGAAGTGAATGACAGGTTGCATGGCAAGTTGAAGATGTCACCACAGCAAAGGGAATATCTCAAGCGCATTTCAACCGCGCCTGACTTTTTCTTTTGCGCAAAGGGACGTCAGGTTGGAATATCAACCGCCAACAACGTGTTCGCATATTGGAAAAGCATCTTTTTCGGTCCAGACCATTATGTGTTCATTGTTGAACCAAGTGTGAGGATGAAGGAAAACGTGAAGTCAATGTATTGGGATGTTTCCAATTCTGGCGCGTTCATGCCACTTTCAAACCGAGTCCATTTCATAACTCCAAGAACCATGATGACACATGATTTGACCAACGAGAACAATACATACATTCTTGACGAATTTGACTGTTGGAATGAATATAACCTTGACAGGTTGAGCAAACAGTATTTGAATTTGTTTCTTGGTGGGTTGCTCTTCAAACACGCATATCCAAATGATTTCAAGGGAACACTATCAAAGTTCATAGTGCCGTCCGCAATATGCTCGTATGACAATATATTCGTCACGCTACTGAGAAATGCTGACGATAGCAGGAAACTGGCTCTTCCAAGTCCAATGAGGGGACTTAAAGCATGATGTGTTATGGGACAGAAGGGATTTGAAAAGCCGACGATAGACAAGTTCGAGAACCTTGATTTGGGAAAACCAAAGCCACAAGGTCCACAACTTGCATCCAACAACCTTCTGCCCAGCAAAAAGGGAACAGAGGAACTTGCCTCAATCAAGAAGGCTGGCGAGAAGGAAATACTTACGCCATAGCAGTTCAAGGAACTGGCAAAGGAAGTAAAGAAATGCAGGAACGATGTCCTGTATTTTTGCCGCAAGTATTTCAAGATTGTGTCGTTGAAGGATGGTCTTATCACCCTTGACCCATATCCAAAGCAGGCAGAACTTCTGAAGTTCATTTAGGACAACAACAGAGCCATAGTGTGCGCGTCACGTTAGGTTGGTAAGACAACGATTTACACCGTGTTCATTCTGTGGTATGCCATGTATCATCCTGACAAGCGGGTGATGATTTGTGGAAACCAGTTGGGAATCGCAATTGAAATCATGGACAGAATCAGGCTTGGGTATGAATACTGTCCATCTGCCATAAAGATAGGAGTTACAACGTACAATAAGCAGTGCATTGAGTTCGAGAACAATTCCACAATCAGATGCTTCGCAACTGGTTCAAGTAGCACCCGTGGCTTCTCGGCGAATCTGTTGGTGCTTGATGAGGCCGCATTCATTCCAAAGCACGTTGCTGACGAGTTCATGGCTTCCGTGTTTCCGGTGCTTTCGTCCTCCAAGGACTCAAAGGCAATCATGGTGTCAACGCCAAACGGGACATACAACAATCTGTTCTACGACACATGGCAACAGGCAACTGACCCCAACATTGAGTCCACTGAGAACTGGAAAGCGTTCCGATTCCTCTGGTATGACGTTCCTGGGAGAGACGAAGAATGGAAACGGCAGCAGATTGCCACGATTGGAATGAACCGCTGGCTTCAGGAATTTGAGTGCGAGTTCAAGTCCGCAGGGGATGCATCCCTTGTTCCATCAGACGACATTGAGCATTTCAGAATCAACCTTAAGAACTATCCAGAGCCTGCCAAGTTGAATCTGTCAAAGAACCCCGAGAAGGACATCTTCGCGTATTTCTGGAAGCCGTTCGATCCAACAAGGGTGTATGCTGGTTCTGGGGACATCTCTGAGGGAACTGGAAACGACTCTTCCGTGATGTTCATCTGGGACGTGACCGAGGTGAGGAACATCCAGCTTGTTGCGCGTATGTCATGTTCAAAGGCAACCTTGGTTGATTTCGGCTACGCCACATACGAGTTCATGAAACTGTATGGCTTTCCCCCATTGATATTCGAGAACAACGGCGTGGGCGCTGGGTTCGTTGACATCATGCTTGACACCTACCAGTACCCAAAGTACAGAATGTTCTACGAGCAGGCAATTTCCCCAACGGGAAAGTATGGCGAGCTGACCTATGGCGTGAAGTCAAAGAACAAGACCAAGCTTGAAGCCTGCATGTTCACGAACGAACTGATAACCACAGAGGAAATCAACATATCAATCCCAGACGAGTTGTTGGTGAACGAAATGGGAACTTTTGTCAGGAAGAACACAAGCAATTCAATAACGTTCGCGGCAAAGGACAAATGCCATGACGACTACATGCTCTCATGGATATGGGGGATGTACCTTCTGTTCCCTGACACAATCCAGCAGCACTATGCGGTTGTCAAGGCGTTCAAGACGAAGATGGACAGGGTTCTGCCAGACGTAATCCAGTACAGCACGCCCCTTGACAAGAGCATGGCTGACGAAATACTGAATTCAGAGGCGCACAAGAGCATTGTGTCTCAGTTGGGCAACCTTGAGGAATACAAGCCTGTGAAGATTGGGCATTCTGAAAGGGACATCCCAGACGATGAGCTGTTCTATGGCAACAGACAATGGGGACATGGAATGAACAGACAGTTTTTCGCGGTGAACCAGTCATTTGACTTCATGAATGGGACTGATTGGGAAGATTAGGACGAGGATTATAACGTCTTGACCGAGTTTTAACATATAATTGAGATATATGGATATGATGTTCAGATTGACAAAGAAAATTGCACCATACCTCGCCATTGCAACAGGCGTGGTTGGATGCGTGTATACAATCATGTTCCCCGTTGGTATTGTCAATGCATATCTGGCTGGATTGACAATAGCCCTTTACGAGTTTTCAAGATAACAAAAAAAATGGACACATATTTTACTGTCCATCTATTTCATTGTTGGGTTGTTGCGTAAAATCAATAACCCATGTCTTCGTCATCGTCAGGGAGAAGGTCGTTCATTCTCGCCATGTCCTCAACTTCGTCTTCTGACATATAGGAAAGGCAAGCCTTTGCGATTGTCTCCCAGAAATTTGGATATGCTTCGGCATAATCGAGAAGTTCGTTGGTGCATTTTCTCACTGAAGACTCATTTACCTTCCTGCTTTCCCTTTTGATTCCCTTTGACATTGGGTAGTCGTGTTCCTTTGGATATTCAGCTATTGTCAGGTTCTCGGCCCAGATGTAGTGAGCCTGTTCAGCACCTTCCATTGTAGCGTCAACCCAAATGAAAGCCTCTTGAAATTCCGGAGTGTCTTCTGGATAGAAGTCATCGTCATATCCCATTTCTGTGGCGCTGATATGATCTTGTTCTATTTCATCCAACAGATTTTTGGCGCATTCGTCTGCCGCTTCCAATGTTTCAGGGTCGTGTTTCTCAATGTACGCCACCACGTAGTTCAGAGCCTCCTCTTCGTTGAATGCGTATGCGTTGTAGCAATCCAACTGATAGCCTGAACCCCACCACAGTTTCACGATGTACAGCTTGTCTCCATCAGATTCGGAGTTCACGAGCGTCAAGTCTTCATCCTCAAGATCCCATCCATTGACTTCGTTGACCTGGCTCTGTTCCAATGGCCAAAGTTCCCCGAATATCTCCTCGTCTGAAATCCACTGGAAACTCGCATCGCCCCACTTCTCACCTTCGTTCTCCTCCCCACCAATCTTGTTGACCAAAAGTTCAAGGTCGTTTTCAATGTTGTCGTACTTGGGGTCCGTTGAATCATCCCCTTCTGGAATTCCAACGTAAATCTCTATGTGCTGTTCCTCGCCAGGATTGTGCCAGTTGCATCCACATGTGACTTCCAGTCCATTCTTCGCACAGAACTCTTCAATTTCGTCTGGAATGTACTTGCACAGAAGTTTCTCCTGTTCTGTAACTGGAACATCTGTGTCGGAATCGTGCCTATGGATGGCACTTTCCTTGTGCAGTCTTCTCTCAAGTCTTTTCATTTTCATTTTACCCTTCTTTAAGGTTGTTTCGCATAGTCTATTTACAATCGTTTGGCGAAAAATGAGTTTTCTTTTGGTTTCATGTATAATTCCAAATATGGAAGAATGGGTAAAATAGCGAAGCGATGAGGAATGGAAGTGGGTTGTTGGCGAGATATTCAAGAAGCCTGACTTCGATAAGGTTGCCAAGGAAATGAAGGGGCTGCACGATGGAACCAAGAACAGGTTCACCAAGGTTGCCATGTCAAATGTCTCCCAGTACTATTTCTTCGAGGAGCGGACAAAGGTCAAGATTGGGAAGTTCCCATTCCACCAGATAGTGGAGAACAAGCAGTCATATGAAGAGGTTGCCGAATTGGCGTACAGATACTTCAACAAGAACCCTGTCGGCTACACTTTCGACAACTGGCTCAAAAGATATGTGCGGGATGTTGGAAGGTTGTTCAAGACCTATGGCATCCCCTCGCAGTTTCCATTCTCCCAAGCTTTTTAGCTTTACCAGCAGCACAACGTGAATGGGAAGGTCTTCGACTATTGCTGTGGATGGGGGAACAGACTTCTCGCGGCGATGTGCAACGACCTTGACTATACGGGAGTTGACACGAATCCTGCCCTTGTGGAGAAGCTGAAAGAAATGGCAGTTGACTTCAACAAGGTTAACAGCCTCAACCTCAACGTGGATGTCAGATGCCAGGGAAGCGAGGAACACAATCCAGAATGGGACAACAAGTTCGGTCTGTGCTTCTCAAGCCCACCATATTTCGACCTTGAACTCTACAATGGCGAGAACACCTCAACCACGAAGTTTCCAGAATATCGGCAGTGGCTTGAAGGGTACTTGAATCCAACAATTCTCAACTGCAGGGACTATCTCATCCAGGGTGGGCGTTTCATCATGTCAATCAAGAACATGGGAAGCAGGAAGATGTACGATGAGGCTATGAAGATGTGCCTGGATTCAGGAATGCATCTTCTTGACGAGCAAAGTCTTCCTGTCACAAGAAGGACCGGGTCAAAGGGTCAAAAGGAGAAAGGTCTGCAAGCCAGCAACGAGAAGATGCTTGTTTTCCAGAAGGTCTGACAGTTTACCCAATCCAATTCTTGTTGTATAATTCAATGGGTATTTGGATATGGTAAAGATTGACTACACTGTTGGATTTGACGTACAGAAGATACGCGACATCATTGAGCCGAACGATGGCTATTGCTGGGTCTACTACGATCCCCTGGGGATGAACCCAAAGATTGACGA